>JAEEGF012165314.1_pt1 | contig 16060 bp, 14 predicted proteins | sample 9134171 | NCBI WGS metagenome assembly JAEEGF01 (sample SAMN16246542, study PRJNA631951) | gut metagenome | biome: gut microbiome; feature: rumen; material: AP-attached | host: Bos | place: Iran: Karaj | collected 2018-10
ATGGAGCATGGGATCACCGAGGTCCATGAATATGCTCCCAGGGAGGCGAAACAGGCGATTACTGGCAATGGAGCCGCCTCGAAGGAGCAAGTGGACATGATGATCCGCAAGACTTTGGGAGTGGAGATCAAGACGGAGCATCTGGACGCGACGGATGCCCTTGCGATAGCCCTCTGCCATTATTATGCAACTTCCAGCCCCCTTGCCAAGGTCAAGTCCTCTTCTTCATGGGAAAAGTTTATCCAGGCAAATCCCGGCAGGGTGAAATAACCTCCGATATCGTTTATTTTTTATATATAGGATTAAACCGCATCAGGCTTGATCTGTCAAACTAGTGTTTGAAATTATTATTGTATGAACTTAATGAAAAGATTTGTGGCGGTCTTCGTCGGCGTGATGTCGATCTTCTCTATCGCCTCAGCACAGAACACCGGTACACTCAGGGCAGTTCTCCAGGATGAGAATGGTGAACCAATCCCTTTTGCGACGGTCTCAATCAGCAAGCATAACTCAACCAAACCATACAAGTATGCCTTGAGCGCAGCTGACGGCAAGGTATCCATTGAGAAAGTGTCCAACGGAAAATATGTATTCCGTGCTGAACTTCTCGGTTATAAGACCAATACCCAGGATATTGAGGTAAAAGGGAACCTCGATCTCGGCAAAGTGACAATGGAGGAGGACAAGCAGACCCTGGATGCTGCAAGCGTATCTGCTGTTGGCAATCCTATCATAATAAAGAAAGACACCGTTGAATACAACGCTTCATCGTTCAAGACCACCGAGAACGACATGCTTATTGACCTTTTGAAGAAACTTCCCGGAATCGAGGTTTCCGAAGACGGTACGGTGACGGCTAACGGAGAGAGCATCTCCAAGATTACCATCGGAGGAAAGACCTTCTTCCTGGATGATCCTCAGATTGCAACCCAGAACCTTCCTGCAAAGATAGTCGAGAAGATCAAGGTGGTCAGGAAAAAGTCCGAGCAGGCAGAGTTTACTGGCATCGATGACGGGAATGAAGAGCAGGTCATCGACCTGAGCGTCAAGAGGGGAATGATGAACGGCCTGATGGGTAATTTCTCCCTCGGAGGAGGAAAGGATCTTCCCAAGACCACCAGTTCCCTGGGGACAAATGATGATTTCCGTTACCAGTCCGGTGCTTTCGTAGGAAGGTTCACCCAAAAGAGCAACATCAGTTTCATCTTCAACGCGAACAACACCAATAACCGTGGTTCCAACGACATCTCCGGTGGAATGATGGGCGGCATGATGGGTGGCTTCGGCGGTGGTGGCATGCGTGGCGGTGGCGGTGGCGGTGGCTTCGGCGGCGGAAGCGGTATCAACACTTCGTTGATGTCTGGTTTGAATGGCGCCTGGGACCTTTTCGATGATAAGATGAATGTCGGAGGGAATTATGTTTACAACCAGTCCCAAAGAGACGTTCTTAACAAAAGCGTACAAACCGACAGGTCCTTCCAGAATGGAGATTACATGATTACCCGTAACGGAGTTGAGGCTCCCGGAGTGAACAGCACCAAATCTTATGGCCACAGGTTCGGAATGCGTTTGGAGCACAAGTTCTCTGAGAACACATCTATCCTCTTCCAGCCCCAGGTAAATTTCGGAACCGGCAACTATCTCCAGACTTCCGATTTCTCGACCGAAAGGTTCAACAGTGGTAACGATCTGACTTCCTCCAGCAATGGTTTCTCCAACAATTCCGGAGATAACAACAACTGGCAGACAAATGGTTTCTTCCTGTTCCGTCAGAGGCTTGGAATGCCGGGAAGGACCCTTTCCTTCAATGCCAACTACAGCCTCAGCCATAACCAGATGGATGGCTTCAACCAGTCCCTGACCAACAGCTGGAACACGAGGATAGGAGAGGCCCAGGATATAGTCAACCAGAGGATCGACCAGCTCTCCAAGAACGCGTCCCTGACAGGAAGACTGGTTTACACCGAGCCACTCGGCAACGGTTTCTATGCTTCTGCCAATTATAGCTACTCTTGGAACAAGAATTCATCTACTAAGGATGCCTATGACAGCGGCTCGAATGTAATCGGTAAGAATTCCCTTATCTATGACCCCATCGGTGAAACCAGGAATGAAACCTATTCCAGCAATATCCTGAACAGGAATGACAATCAGACTGCCGGTTTGGATCTCCAGTATCAGAAGGATAAGATCCATGCACAGCTGGGCTTTTCCGTCATGCCTAACAAGACTCACAACGAGACCAACAAGGAAGTGTACGACACGACTGTCATCAACATTGCTCCTTCTGCAATGTTCTGGTATGACATGGGTGAGACAACCAACATGCGGATCTTCTATCGGGGCAGGTCCCAGCAACCCTCGACCACCCAGCTCATGCGTGTCCCTGACAACTCAAACCCGATGTCGGTTTCCAGCGGTAACCCTGGCCTGATCCCTTATTTCAATCATAACATCAACACTGAGTTCAGGATGACGAACCGGCAGACGTTCACGTCCTTCAACATCAACCTCAATGGTGGAATGGTTCAGAATCCGATTGTTACCGGTGTGATCAAGGATGAGAAGAACAGGTCGTATTCCATACCTTACAACGGTCCTAACTCCTACAACGGAGGAGTAAGGATATTCTTCAACTCTCCCATTGCGAAGTCCAATTTCTCGGTCTTCTCAATGACCAATTCCAATTACTCCCAGTCCACATCGTACACGGATGCCGGATTGGCGATAAGCATGGATAAGTACCGTGACGAAGACGGTGCCTTCACCAAGTACAAGGAGTTCCTTGCTGATTTCCCGGATCCTGCCAAGGCTTCGATCTTCAAGGAGAACATCACACGCAATTTTTCGTTCAACCAGACACTCAGGTTGACTTACCGTAATGATGCGATCGAATTGATCGCCGGTGCGAACGGCCGTTACAGCCACATCACGTATTCGGTGAACAAAGGGAAGTCTGCGACTATCGGTGGTGTCAACAACACGGAGACCTGGACGAACAGCGTAAATGGTTCCGTCAACTGGACCATGCCAGCCGGATTCACTTTCAAGACTGATGCGTCCTACACATGGTACATCAATTACACCACTGATATTGAGCCCACCTTCCTGGTCAACCTTGACATCCAGAAGCTCCTTTTCAATAACAGGGCGACTCTCGCTTTGAGGGCTTATGACCTTCTTGACCAGGCGAGGAACATCGGTGTCAGTGAGAGAAACGGAGTCATCACAGAGAGTTGGAGCAACACTCTCGGACGTTATATCATCGTAGCGCTCACCTATCGTTTCGGAACCTTCGGCGGTAGGAACGGAAGAGGCGGAATGCGTATGGGAGGCGGTCGTGGTCCTGGCGGTCCCGGCGGCGGACCTGGTGGCCCCGGCGGCTTTGGAGGAGGACGTCCTCCAATGATGTAATGTCTTCTTTTTGTATGAAGATGATAATGGCGCGGTTACTTCACGTAACCACGCCATTTTTCGATCAAGGCCGTCATGTCATCAGGGAGACGGGAGTCGAACCGGATCATCTTTCCTGTCCCGGGATGTACGAATCCGAGGGTCTTCGCGTGCAAGGCCTGTCTTGGACACAGATCGAAGCAGTTCTCGATGAACTGGCGGTACTTTGCGTAGATAGTGCCCTTGCGGATCTCAGCTCCCCCATAACGTGCATCATTGAAGAGAGGATGGCCGATATGACTCATATGTACCCTGATCTGGTGGGTCCTGCCTGTTTCCAGCCGGCATTCCACCACTGTCACATACCCGAACCTGTCCAGGACCTTGTAGTGTGTGACAGCATGTTTAGCCCTTTCGTCATCTTCCGGATAGACCTTGAAGCGAAGCCGGTCGTTGGGGTCGCGCCCGATTGCTCCGTCGATGGTCCCTTCATCTTCCTTTACATTACCCCAAACCACTGCGACGTAGAGCCTTTCGATGCTGTGCTCGAAAAACTGCCTGGCCAGGTCAAGCTGGGTCTCGTCATTCTTGGCTACGACCAGCAGGCCTGAGGTGTCCTTGTCTATCCGGTGTACGAGTATTCCCATTCGCTCGTCCCCGGTCCCTGAGCTTGTAGAAGGCCCAACCGGCAAGCCCAGATGGAAGGCAAGGGCATTGACCAGTGTACCGTCGTAGTTGCCATGGCCCGGATGAACGACCATCCCGGCGGGTTTGTTGACAACCAGAAGGTCATCGTCTTCGTACACTATGTCCAGTGGGATGTCCTGGGGTATGATTTCCATCCCGCGACGGCGGTATGGCATCATGAAACGGATCACGTCTCCGGGACGGACGATAAGGTTTGCCTTGGCCACCTTGTCCCCGACCCTGACGTAGCCTTCTTTTATGGCACACTGCACCCTGTGTCGGGAAGTATCTTCCAGGTGCGAAGCCATGAATTTGTCGATCCGCACCGGTGTCTGGCCTGGATCGACGTTGAGCCGGAAATGCTCGAACATTCCCTGCTCTTCATCCTCTACGGCCTCTTCGGGCTCGTTGTAAAACTTCCCGGAGTCCACCCTAGTAGTTTTCCTTTATGTCGAGGGAGAGATGTATCGTCACGTCAGAACCCATCAGGAGCGGGCTTTTCGACGCGGCGGGAGTCTGCTTGTAAACAGTGGCGTTCAGGGAATCGGTATAATTCTTAACGGTCTTGTCGAAGATTACCTTACCCAGGTTGAGAGAATTGTCATGCACGGCATCCACTGCCCTGAGATACTTCATCCCTTTCACGTTGGGGACATAGGTCATGTTATCAGTAGGGTTGAGGCCAACCTGAAGGTCTATCTCGGACCCGGTCTCAATCTGCCTTCCAGGCCTTATCTCGCGGTTGTGGTAAATCTGCTTGAGAACGTTGTTGGTAGCGATGTCATTGACATAGATTAGTTTACCCAGAGCGAGACCGCGTGCATTCAGTTCAGCCTTTGCCTGACGCATGGAGTATCCTACAAGATTAGGCATGCTGATTTTCTGTGCATTGATTGCATTGATGGTGAGCATGATGCGGCGTCCTTTCTTTACCAGGGTCCCAGGCTTGGGATTCTGGCTGTAAACGGCTCCTCTTTCCATCCTTCTGACGAAGATTGAATCTATGACTTCTACCTTGAGGTCTTCCCTGGATGCTTCCCTGCGGGCCTGGTCCACACTCATGCTTGTGAGATCAGGAACTTCAATAGTCTGCCCGTGATGGGTGAGTATATTGAGGATGACCGTTGCCACCAGCAGAAGGGCCGCAAAGAAAACGACGGCCCCAAGTAGGTTACGGACTATCCAGTTGCTGAAGAATCCTTTTTTATCTATCTTCTTTTCATCCATATATTCACTTTTTGAACAAAATCTCAAATAAACCCTCACCCAAAAGTGCGATTCCTATGATCATCAGCACCAAACCGGCGATCCGGTTCAGCCAGATCATGGATTTTATGTCAATTGCCCTGCGCCATTTCCCGAATGCCCTCGAGAAAACGAACCAGTAGGACATCGATCCTGCAGCCACCGCAAGGATGATGGGAAACACCCGGAATCCTTTGTCGTCAGCGTTAACCCCGAAAAAGGCGAACAGGGCGAACATCACCAGGATTGCCCCGGGGTTTGACAATGCCGTGGCTACGGCCTGTAGGTAATCCTTGACGGAAGCTTCCCTTTCTTCCGAAAAGTCTTTCATTTTCCTGAATGGGTCCTTGAAAGCCATGGACCATCCAAGGGCGGCGATAATAACTCCTCCGATAAGGAGGATGAAGGTTTCATAGGTGTTCAGGAAGTTCTGGGCGAAAGCCAGGGCAAATACGGACAGCACAGCATAGGTGGTGTCGACAGTTGTGGCGCCCAGACCTGTTACGAATCCGGCTTTATGACCGTAGCTGAGAGATTTCTGGAGAACCAGGATGGCTATCGGACCGATTGGAACCGAGGCACAGATTCCTATGGCGAAAGCCTTTAAAATCTCAGGGGTCATGGCCAAAAGCTATTTGGATCTCATGAAGATCTGCACCGGGCAGCCGATGAGGTCGAAATGCTCCCTCAGCTTGTTCTCCAGGAAACGCTTGTACGGCTCCTTGACGTACTGGGGGAGATTGCAGAAGAACGCGAAGGCCGGGAACCTGGTGGGTAACTGGGTGACGTACTTGATCCTTACGTATTTACCCTTCCATGCAGGCGGGGGGTAATTCTCTATCTCGGGGAGCATCGCCTCGTTGAGCCTCGCAGTAGGCAGCCTTCTGGAATAATTCTCATAGACATGGGCTGAGGCGTTGAGTACATCCAGTATCCTCTGCTTCTTGATAACGGAGGTGAATATGATAGGTACGTCATCGAAAGGTGCCAGACGGCGACGGAGAGCGTTCTCATATTCCTTGAGAGTGTTGTTGTCCTTGATGAAGAGGTCCCACTTGTTCACCACCACCACACAACCCTTGCGGTTACGGATGATCAGGTTGAATATGCTCATGTCCTGAGCCTCCATTCCGGAATTGGCATCGATCATGAGGATGCAGACATCGGCCTTCTCTATGGCCCTGATGGCCCTCATGACTGAATAGAACTCCAGGTCTTCGTTGACCTTGCTCTTCCTTCTCATTCCGGCAGTGTCAACTAGCATGAACTCATGGCCGAACTTGTTGTAGTGGGTAGAAATGGAATCACGGGTTGTTCCGGCGACAGGCGTAACGATATTCCTTTCTTCACCCAAGAGGGCATTGGTAAGGGAAGACTTGCCGACGTTGGGCTTTCCGACAATAGCAATGTGGGGCAGGTCGGGGCGGTCGTCATCTTCCGCGGCTGTGTTCTCGGGAAGAAGCCTCAGGACCTCATCCAGAAGGTCTCCGGTTCCACTTCCATTAGCTGCGGAGATGCTCCAGACCTCTCCGAGTCCCAAAGCATAGAACTGGTAGGTGTCAAATACTTTTTCTCCAGAATCAACCTTGTTGACACAAAGCACCACGGGTTTCCCGCTTCTTCTGAGAAGGTCTGCTATCTCGGAGTCATAGTCGGTTATTCCCGTGGCAGCTTCCACCATGAAAAGGATCAGGTCGGCTTCTTCAATGGCGATCACCACCTGCTTGCGGATGGCTTCTTCGAAGACATCATCCGAATTGGTGGTCCATCCACCGGTGTCGACGACTGAGAACTCCCTTCCGTTCCAGTCGCATTTGCCGTAATGACGGTCACGGGTTACACCGGCCGTCTCATCGACAATGGCCTGTCTCATTCCGACCAGGCGGTTGAATAGCGTCGATTTGCCCACGTTCGGCCGTCCGACTATAGCTACAAGACTCATATTGTCAGTTTTTATAAAAGCCGCAGCCGATGCAGGAGTCACTGTAAGTGCCTGTGCATGACCTGCTCTTCTGCCGCTGGCGTTCGGTGCCGAACATCTCCTTCTCCTGCTCGTTGGGACACTTGATACCCAACTTCCGCATGTTCTCGTTCCTGCTTACCTCAGTCTCGGGGAACCTGCCCTTCACGATGATCCCGACGCACATCAGGGCGATGGCGATTGAAAGGATCAATATGGCGGCAAGCAGGGTCTTCATTTGAGAATATCCTAGAAGATGAATTCGGTACTGATAGGTTCGTAATTATAGACCTTCCTGATAATGGAAGCGAATGTGCCTGTCATCGAGACGATCTTTATCTTTCTGGTGTCGGCATTGGGATCGAGTGGAATCGTGTCGGTGACATACACTTCTTTCAAGGATGAATTGTTGATCCTGTCGTAGGCGGGGCCGGAAAGGACAGGATGGGTGGCGCATGCGCAGACGCTGGCAGCTCCCTTGCTCATCAGCAGGTCGGCAGCCTTGGTGAGTGTGCCTGCGGTGTCGATCATATCATCCACTATGACGATATTCTTACCTTCAACCTCTCCGATTGCCGTCATGGAACCTACTACGTTGGCCCTCTCACGGGTCTTGTGGCAGATTATGACCGGACAGGCCAGCTCCTTGGCATAGGCATTCGCTCTCTTCGCACCTCCCATGTCAGGTGCCGCAATCGCGAGGTTCTCGATGTTGAGAGACCTGAGGAAGGGGATGAACACCTTGCTGGCATAAATGTGGTCGACCGGCAGGTCGAAGAAGCCCTGGATCTGGTCGGCATGGAGGTCGCAGGTCATTATCCTGTCCACTCCCGCTGCTGTCAGGAGGTTTGCAACCAACTTCGCTCCAATCGAGACACGTGGTTTGTCTTTCCTGTCCTGCCTTGCCCATCCGAAGTACGGCATTACTGCAATTACCTTGTCGGCAGACGCTCTCTTGGCCGCATCAATCGTCAGGAGGAGTTCCATCAGGTTTTCGGTCGGCGGGAAGGTCGACTGAACCACAAAGACGGTGGCGCCCCTGACACTGTCCGTGAAGGAGGGAACGAATTCGCCGTCGCTGAATTGAGTTACTTCGGAGTCTCCGAGATGGTACTTCTCTCCGCAGTCGGCACCTATCTTGTTCAACTCCTCAACCACCTTGCATGCGAAGTCCCTGGATGCCCTGCATGCAAACAATTCCATTCTGTGTTCGATGTACATGATATGAGTCGGTTATATGTAGTTTTGGATATAATCTAGTATCTCTTCGCGGCCGGATCCTGTTTCGGCGCTGGAAACGAACATCGGGGGGAGTTCCTCCCATTGCTCCGAAAGGATGGCCTTGTCCTTTTCAATCTGGGCCTTGAGGGCATTCGGACCAAGTTTATCACCTTTTGTGAATATGATCGCGAAAGGAACACCGTTCTCCCCAAGTCCGGATATGAAGTCGAGGTCTATCTTCTGGATGTCATGCCTGGAATCCACAAGTACGAAAAGGAGGATCATTTCCCCGGAATTGAGGATGTAGTCATTGATCATCTTGCGGAGTTCCTCGCGTGCATCCTTGGAAATCTTGGCGAATCCGTATCCCGGCAGATCGACCAGGTACCAACTGTCGTTGATCAGGAAATGGTTGATGAGTTTTGTCTTTCCGGGAGTGGATGAAGTCTTGGCCAGTTTGCGGTTGCCGCAGAGCATGTTGATCAGCGATGACTTGCCGACATTCGAGCGTCCGATGAACGCGAATTCCGGCAGTTTGCGGGCGGGCTTCATGGAGACCCTGGTGCTGCTGCCTGCAAATTTTGCTTCGGTGATCCTCATAATGCAAAGATAGTGGAATTTTGTTAATTTTGTAAGGGACAAGGAGACTTTGAAGATGGAAAAGGAATACATCGAACTGACCGACCTTTCCGCCCTCTTGAAAGAGGGTATAGAGGACATGTTTCCGGGCCTTGTCTGGGTCAGGGCTGAGATCAGCGGCCTGAACCGGAAACAGAACGGGCATTGCTATCTAGACCTCTCGCAGAGTGGTCGTGGCGGTGTCATTGCAAAGGTGCGGGGAACCATCTGGGCTACCAGGTGGAACTACATTGACATGTATTTCAGGAGCATCACAGGTTCATCCCTGGATGTCGGGATGGAAGTCCTTGTCAGGGCACAGGTAAACTATCATCCTGTTTATGGCCTCTCGCTCAACATCGACGAGGTCGATCCCGAGTTCACCATGGGCGCCGCCGAGAGACAGAAGCGCCAGACAATCGCCAGGCTAGAAGAGGAAGGTCTGATGGATCTCCAGAAAGGCCTGTCTCTCCCGCCCCTGCCTTACTCGCTTGCCATAATATCCGCTCCAGGTGCTGCAGGTCTGGGAGATTTCCGCCATCACCTGCTTGACAATGAATATGGTTTCGTGTTCGACATCCAACTCTTCGAAGCATTGATGCAGGGTGACCAGGCCGCCGATTCGATGATCATAGCCCTGGAGCAGATAGAGTCCGATGATAAGGAATATGATGCCGTCCTGATTATGCGTGGGGGAGGTTCAGACCTGGATCTGGCGTGTTTTGATGACTATGACCTGGCGGCTGCGATAGCCCGTTGTCCGATACCGGTTTTCACCGCCATCGGACATGACAAGGACTATCATGTGGCAGACATGGTGGCATGCTCCTTCGTAAAGACCCCTACGGCCCTTGCTGATCTGTTCCTCGATTGCTTCATGGCGGAAGACCAGAGGATCTCTTCCTTGGAGAACCGTCTCAGACTGGCTTTCTCAGGACGTTTCTCGGCGATTTCATCCAGACTGGACATGCTCTGGAAAGGAGTCGTACAGGCTGCTGACGGGCGGATTTCAGAAGCAAATCACCGCTTGGATCTGCTCGAGGCCATGATTTCTGCTTCCGATCCAAGGAGGATATTGGAGAAAGGTTATGTCCTTGCCCTGGACGGCAGGGGAGTCAAGATGGCTTCAGCATCAACCGTTCGGAAGGGAGATACGTTCCAAGTGATGTTTGCGGACGGTACGGTGAGGGGTACCGTCACAGAAGTTGATATAAAAAAAGATTAGATATGTCAGAAGAGAAATTCGATTACACGGAGGCCATGGCCGAACTGGAGGAGATCGCCAGGAAAGTGGAGGATCCAAATACCGGCATCGACAGTATCGGGGCCCTGGTCAATCGTTCAAGAGAGCTTATCGAGCAGTGCAGGAATTACTTGCGTACTGTCAGGGAGTCAATTGAAAAGGAGGAATCATAATGAAGGAGATTTGTCTTGCAGGTGGATGCTTCTGGGGAGCGGAGCATTATTTCAGGAATATCGAAGGTGTCGTCTCCACTGAAGTGGGTTTTGCCAACGGTAACACCCAGTCACCTACTTATGAGCAGGTTTACACTGACACAACCGGCTATGCCGAGGCAGTCCACGTCACCTATGATCCTTCCAAGTTGCCCTTGGAAGAACTTATCCGGGACTTTTTCTGTGCCATAGATCCCTTAAGCCTCAACAAGCAGGGGGAGGACGAAGGTACCCGTTATCGCACAGGGGTTTATTATTCAGATCCTGGGGAACTTGAGACTATCCGAAAGGTTTTTGGTGAGGAACAGGGAAAGTATTCCAAGCCGTTAGCCGTTGAACTAAAGCCTCTTACAAACTTCTTCCCTGCGGATGAAAGGCATCAGGACTACCTTGTGAAGAATCCGGATGGCTATTGCCACCTTCCGTTGAAGATTTTCCGTTATCCCAAGCTCGTTAGTGACCTCAAGGCCCTGCTTGGAGGCGAGCCTGATCCTGTCGCTAGACTTTCCAATGCCGCTGCACTGATCCAGGAAAGGATGAGGTTCTTCTGGACTGGTTTCTACCTTGTAAAGAATGATGAACTGGTACTGGGACCTTTCCAGGGGCCGATTGCCTGCATGAGGATAGGATTCGGGAGGGGAGTCTGCGGTACTTCCTGGAAGGAGAACCGTACGATAGTCGTTCCGGATGTCGAAGAGTTCCCCGGACACATAGCGTGTTCATCACAGTCCCGCTCCGAGATAGTGGTTCCGTTACGTGACTGCTCCGGCGATGTTACTGGAGTCCTGGATATCGACAGCACCGAACTGTCCACCTTCGACCGTATCGACGCCTTCTGGCTCGAACGTCTCGTGAACATTCTCTGATTTCCAAATTCCTTGGATTAGTCGATGCTGAAGGTGGAGATTTCCTGGTTGATCCGCTCCAGCATCGAGATCTTCTTCTCGTAGAGGTCTTCCGAAATGTCCACTTTGTAGTAGTGGGGGTTGATGAGACGCCTTTCAGATGGGCTGAAGTGGGCGAGGGTGTCGTTGAAGAAGGCCTTCTTTTCCAGCAGGGAGTGTTTTTCAGAGCAGTCTTCACCGTCCTTGATCACCTGGAGCTGAAGAGTTCTCCAAGAATATGACCCTGCCTCGAAGGTCTTGTGCTTGAACCTGTCCGCTTCAGCGAAAATGGTGAATTCCTCCCCGGCCTCGATCTTCCTGGCAATCGAGTCTCCTCTCAGGCAGGTGACGTCAGCCTTGTAGATCTCGCCGTTGTCGGGATCCTTCTTAATGATCCTGTAGGTGATCTGGAATCCAGGGTTGATCAGTTTAATTGTGTCTTCCGAGCGCTTAAGTACAGGCTCACCGCCGATCTGGACAAGCTTATAGACATTGCCGAAGCAGGGGGCGGCCTTGCTGGTTGCTATCGCGTCGCCGACACCATAGGAATCGATGCATGCTCCCTGGCGTTCAAGGTCCGAGATAAGATATTCATCAAGGGAATTGGTCGCGAAGATCTTGCATTTCTTCATGCCGTGGGCGTCGAGGATCTTTCGAACCTTCTGTGAGAGGTAGGCAAGGTCTCCGCTGTCGAGGCGTATGCCATAACCCGGGGTATAATTGTCGTCAATTCCGCATTCCCTGAAAGAACGGATGGCATTAAGGACACCGCATTTGAGGGTGTCGTAAGTGTCGATGAGGAGGATCAGGTTTTCACCCATGTGGGTTTTGCAATAGTCCACGAATGCATTGTGTTCCCCTTCGACGGAACTGCCGTAAGAGGTAACGAAACTATGAGCCATAGTGCCGGTTGATGGCACGCCGTTCATCGCTCCCGTGAGGATGTTGGAAGTGCTGGCGCAACCGGCGATAATAGCTGCCTTGGCGCCGTAAGTTGCCGCCCATGGACCATGTGCCCTTCTGGAACCGAATTCACTGACAGGATGGTTGGTAGCCCTGCACACCCTGGAAGCCTTAGTCGCAACCGCCATCTGGTGGTTCATGATGCAGAGCATGGGAGTCTCAAGTACCTGGGCCTCAATCAATGGGGCTTCGACGATTATTATCGGCTGGTTGGGGAAAACTATTTCGCCCTCCCTCATGGCATAGACATTACCCGTGAATTTAAGGGTAGAGAGGAAATTGCGGAACTCTTCGTATTCATCTCCAGGGAGGAACCTCTCGTAGAACTCGGGTTCTGCAGTCCCCAGGTTCCGGATACATTCGATCACTTCTTCAGTTCCGCTGCAAACCGCCCAGTTGTTGTTTTCGGGAGCTACCCTGTAGAACATGTTGAAAACGGCCCGGACGTCTTTCCTGCCAGTCTGATAGAATGACTTTCCCATCGTGTACTGGTACTTGTCGGAGCAATAAGAAAAGTTCAGCATATCGGTTGGTTATCTTTGATTTTCAAATTATCTTCCTCGAGAATCAAGGAGAGCAGCTTTCTGGCCGAAGAATCGTCGCCGGATGCATAGATCCCTATATCCGGAAGAACAGGACCTCCGTCCTTTCTGATCAGCCCTTCTGTCACCATGACTTCAGTCAAATGACGGGCGACAGCAGGGGCGGGATCGATTATCTTCACCCCTGGCCAAGCCAGTTTCCGGATGACATTGATCAGGAAAGGGTAATGGGTGCATCCGAGGACTATCCTGTCGGCACCGGCCTCCAGGAGAGGTACAAGGCTTTCCCTGACAGTTGCTTCAGCTTCAGGACCTTCCAGAATACCCCTCTCGACCAGCTCCACGAATCCTTTCCCGACCCTTTCGACTATCTTGACATCGTCTTTATAAAGCCCTTTTGTCGTAAGATATTTGGATCCTTTCAGGGTGCCGGCCGTCGCAAGGACACCTATCACTCCTGTCGCGGAGCTAAGGGCGGCCGGTTTCACGGCAGGCTCCATCCCTATGAACTTGACCGGATATTCATTTCTCAAATATGAAATGGCAGCCGCGGTAGCGGTGTTGCATGCAACTACAATGATGTCGGCTCCTTTTTCCAGGAGGAAGTCGGTTATCGCCCTCCCTCGCTTCCGGATGAATTCGGGAGTCTTTTCGCCGTAAGGACAGAAAGCGTTGTCGGCATAATAGGCATATCTCTCCTCCGGGAGGATTTTGATTATCTCCCGCAGGACGGAAAGCCCGCCGGATCCGGAGTCGAATATGCCGATCATATGTGCAAATATACTCATATTCCAGAATATTATTCTTAAATTTGCATGATACGCTTACTTTGAAAACTGAATTGACATGAAGATTTCTCACATTAAATATTTCGTATTCGTAGCTCTCTTGGCCATCTTTCTCTCCTGCGGGGAAAAGGAGAATCCGATAGTTAAACCTGTAAATGGATCAGAGGAGCCTACTCCAGAAACCCCCACGGTCACCAAACCTTCGGCCGAAATCCAACAGGCGGACCTTTTCGCCCAGAACGCTCTGGGTACTTATTATCTTTGGACAAGGGAGATAAATAGTGATATTGCACGTCTCACTCCGGACACCTGCAAGTCTCCGGCTGCCGTGGTCAAGGCGATTCGTTACCATGAGGGCAAGAAGGAAGTCGATCATTGGACTGAACTTACCAATGACCTCAGTTCTTTCACCAATTCCGTCCAGGGACTCGGTCTTACTTATGGCTATGAACTCCAGGCCGGAAGGATTTCCAATAAGAACGGAGTCTATTTCCTTCTGGTCTGCTACGTGGTAAAGGACAGCCCAGCTGAGAAAGCTGGACTTAAGAGAGGAGATGTTTTCCTGACAATAGACGGGAAGGAAATCACTGCTTCAAACATCTATGACGCTTTCAACACCAAGAGTGTCAAGTTGGGTATCACTCATCTTGTGAGAGAAGGTGATAAGCAGTATCTTGGGGATATCGAGAAGGAAGTGGCCCTTTCTGCCGTGGACATGTGGGAGGATCCTATCCTGCTCGCCAAGACCTTTGACGTCAACGGAAAGAAGGTTGGCTATCTAGTCTATAATTCATTCGACCTCAAGTCTGCCACGACCCTTCCTGATGTTTTCAGGGGATTCAAGGAAGAGGGGATAGAAGAACTCATAATCGATCTCCGTTACAATGGTGGAGGATATGCCTTCACCGAGTGTGTACTTGCATCCATGATAGCTCCGTACTCAGCTGTATCTGCCGGAGAAGTCTTCCAGACCGAGGTTTACAATTACATCCTGGCTGATGCATGGAAGAAGCAGGGTCATGACACCAACACTTATTTCTCGCCGAAACACAAGATGGAAAGCCAGGGAATCGACGTAGATGTTTCAGACGCCAATCCCGGGATCAAGAAGCTTTATGTGATAGTGACCGGTGGCTCTGCCTCTGCTTCTGAAGGACTTATCGTAGGCCTGTCTCCTTACCTTGACGTAACACTGATCGGTGAGCAGACTTACGGCAAGTACTGCGCCGGTTTCATGATGTCTCCTGAGGATCTTTATGGGGAGGTTTCTGAAGTGGATTATTCGAAGATTACCAAGTGGGGTATATACGTGATGGTCAGCAAGTTCGCTGACAAGAACGGGAACAATGCCGCCCAGCCGGACGGTATTCCGGTTCAGGTAGAGAGTTCCGATGATCCTTTTGACGGTTTCCAACTGGGAGATGAGAATGAGACGATGTTGAAGGCGGCCCTTACTTCTGCAGGCAAGGTTTACACGAGGTCTTCGGTAGAGTCCAGAAAACCTTTGCAGACAGATTTCATCGAGCACGGAGTACCCAGGGGAATCCTCATCAAGACAGATGTCCCTTCTATTAGGAATAACTTTTAAAATGGAGAGCTAATGGTTTCGAAAGATCAGATAGAAGCTCTGCATCAGCGTTTGGAGACGTTGGGGAGGTGTCTTTGACATCCCCGGGAAACGGGACCAGGTAGCTGCGTTGCAGAAAAAGACGGAATCACCTGATTTCTGGAACGATCCGAAGGCCGCAGAGGCCTTCATGAAGAATCTCAATGGAATAAAGTCCTGGGTCACGGGATTTGACAAGGCCTTCACTGAAACCGAGGACCTTGACGTGCTTTACGATTTCGCCAAGGAAAGCCTTGCAGGCAGTTCTGAAGAGACTGAGTCTACACCCGAGTCCTTGGAGCTGGATCAAGCATATTCGCTGGCTTTGAAGGACATCGAGGCCCTTGAAATGAAGAATATGCTTGGTTCTGAAGGAGATTCGCTTGGTGCCATACTCACGATCAATTCCGGCGCGGGCGGAACCGAGTCCAATGACTGGAGCGCGATGCTGATGAGGATGTACCTGCGATGGGGAGAAAGGAACGGCTACAAAACTGCCGTCACCGACCTTCAGGACGGGGATGAAGCCGGAGTGAAATCAGTCACCATTGAGTTTGACGGTGAATATGCCTACGGCTATCTCAAGGCCGAGAACGGCGTCCATCGGCTGGTACGTATCTCTCCTTTCAATGCCCAGGGTAAGCGCCAGACCACCTTCTCCTCGGTTTTCGTCTATCCGCTTGTGGATGACACCATCG
>JAEEGF010224195.1_pt1 | contig 16059 bp, 14 predicted proteins | sample 9134171 | NCBI WGS metagenome assembly JAEEGF01 (sample SAMN16246542, study PRJNA631951) | gut metagenome | biome: gut microbiome; feature: rumen; material: AP-attached | host: Bos | place: Iran: Karaj | collected 2018-10
AAGCCCCAGGCTTCATGCCTGAGGCTTTTTCGTATAATCCAATGCGGAAGATGGGACTTGAACCCACACGACAAAGAAGTCACAAGATCCTTAGTCTTGCTCGTCTGCCAATTCCGACACTTCCGCGCACCGTCATCACGTACTTTGTTACCTCACCGTTCGCGACAACATTATGATTTTAACAAACAGATACCAATTAGTCAACAGTGTTTTTGAAAAAAATTCAAAAAAGTTATTTACAGAACCAATTATTCACCGGCAACAATATCCAGAATCTCCATAGGATCTGAAACAAAGGTATTTCCCCCTGCACCGGCTTCAATCAACTCCTCTTTGGTCCTGAAGCCCCAGAGGCATGATATGCATCGAAGACCGGAATTCATTGCTGTCTTGTGATCCACTTCCGAATCTCCAACATAAACAGTCTCCTCTTTGGTACTCCCAAGCTCCTCCATGGCAGCAATACACTCGTCGGGATAGGGCTTGCGCCTCATGGAATCGCTGGTTCCGATCGACACATCCACATAGTCTCCAAAATAGATCCCGGTCAGTTCCTTGACCGCACCCATAGGTTTGTTGGACACTATCGCCATCTTAATCCCCCTGTCCTTAAGAGCCTTGAGAAGCTCCATAATATTCCTGTAGGGACCCGTCTTTATATTGCAGTGCTTTTCATAATAGTCCTTGTATTCCTCAAGGATCCTGCCAAAATCCGGGTGTTCTGCTCCCCCTTCAACTGCTCTCTCCATGAGATATACTGCACCATTTCCCACCATATGCCTGACTTCGTCTATTGTCCTCGTCGGAAGATCGTATCCTGCAAGAATGGCATTCACCGAATCAGTGATATCATCCAGAGTATTTAAAAGAGTTCCGTCCATATCAAAAATTACTGTAGTGATCATATCGTTTTGCCTTTCAGATTATTATAATAAAGCATTTATGCAACATATTCTTAACGCGCGAGTGCGCATCCTTAGCGGAGCGTTTTTGTTAATCCGAGGAAATTCGGAGTAATTTCCCCGGATTAAACAAAAAGGATGTCTGTGAACACTCACAAACACCCTTAATATTTCATGCGGAAGAAGGGACTTGAACCCTCATGTTGTTGCCAACACATGGACCTGAACCATGCGCGTCTGCCATTCCGCCACTTCCGCAAGCGACAAAAATAATGATAACCATTCTGAAGGAATATGTCAAGCCCCAAATGCCTATCTGATGGTAAGTTTATCCATAAAAGCACTGAGCTGTCTTACCATATCGGACATATTCTTATATCTGAGCGCCGTAAAGGCTGCGCCAAGGGCCATCACCGCTGCCAGCACAAAGTTTCCCACAAAAAATCCGTTAAAGCCTGCTGATAGAAAAATACTTGCGCAGATCAGAAAAGCTGCCATGGGGATCAGGATCCTGACCATCTCCCTGTGTATCTCCGAGAGCCGAAGCTCCAGTCCTTCTCTCTCTTCCCAGATCTCCTCCTCTGAGATTACGTCAAAATCAAGCTTTTCCAGGTGTCTGAAGTAGTCTCTGAATTTCTTTTCCATGATGCCTCCGATGATAAAGCCATTAGTGGTGATGATCATTTACATATACTATTATACGCTATTTCGTCACATTTGCACATCGCTAAATTCAGGTACAAGAAGTCTCCACCCGCAAAAGCTCCAGCACTTTCGCATTGAATTCATCGCTTCCGGCTATTGCCCTGTCAATATCGCAGTCCTCCTGCCCCGGTGCACATTCTCCGCAGATATCCGCGCCAAGAAGCTCATTGGGGCCACTTCGTAAAGCCCTGATAAACTCAAGGATCTGCGCCGCTTTGGCTTCTCCCTGATCCCAGTTGGTGACAAGCTCATCTCTGCTTACCACGTCCTTGTCCACTGACAGGTACACAGGAAAAGAGCTCTCGGGAAGAGTTACACTTATCTTCCCGTCCATATTGCCAAAGATATCATCAAGGTCATAAAAATGTGCCCTCTCCCCGGCCTTATGATCAAGCTCTGATATCAGCTTTGGATCCGCTCCGATAATATGAATATCTCTCACAAAAGGATTTTTTTCGGCAACATCCATGACCCAGCCTCCGCAGGAGAGAATATCAAACATTGGCCGCTGCATATCCGGATGATGGTCCAGTACAACAAGGGAAAACGGCTCTTTTACCTGCTCCAGGAAGATAGCCGACATATAGTGGTAATTGCCGTTGTCTATAAAATGAAGGCCATAGGGAAGGTCGCCCATGCAGACATTTTTTTTAACGTCCCACTGCCCGGGCATCGTCTCAAATATCCTTTTTCTTATCTGCAAAACCGCAGCATCGTCACACATACAGTTGGTGCCTGAAATATCAGAAAGGTCAATAAAATGAGAGCTCTTATCCCTCAGATAAAAGCTCTCAGTATCGTAGATTTTGGAAAAACTCAATATACTTGTCACAAAGCTCATATTATTACCCGGCAAGGTCAGAAAGATGAATTATTGCATCCTCACTTATGATGCACTCTGCCTGCTCCCTTATGTACATCGCCTCCGGCGCATTGACTGTCAGCATATCGGAGTACTCAACTCCGGCCCTTCGCATATCATATATGACACTCTCATCTGAGGACACCAGCCCCGCTATGAGATAGTAGCGGTCATTTTTCTTGTACAGGGAAGAATCCACAATGGGAAGACGCATCACAACCCTTGCAAAGCGCTTGGCGTCATCAAATCTTTCAAACTCCATCATGTAGCTGGCATACTCGGAAAGAGGCTGGTAGCTGGCCACACTCTCCTCATCCCGGCTCTCACTGTCCGTAAAGTCCTGACTATAGATCCTGCTGATGGTCTCGGACACATTGGAGATAACCCGGTTAAGGGCAATGCCCTTATCCTTGCCAGTCTTATTCTTGATCTCGTCCACCTTCTCTTGGGTCAGGGTCTGGAGGATAGTCTCAGCAGCGCATCTTAATCTGTCGGCAGCCTTCTGGATATCGTCGTTGGAAAGCTTTACGGCAAAGATCCTGACACTTCCGTCCATCATCATGTTCTTGCTCATCATCATGACCTCGGTCTCCGGGTCATAATCAAGCTGCGCTCCCACTTCCTTGTTGAGCTGTGCAAAAAACGAAGTGGTGTTCTCAGCTCCCGATATCACCGCCTCCGGAGTAAGACCGATTTCATGAAGCTCTGATGCAGCGATACTGCATTCTACTGTGGTCTCATTCATTTTAACTATGATCATCTGCATCATCTCCTTCCCGAAAAGTCTATCTCTACACCTTAATTATAGTACCTCAATTCTACCACTGTCCATGGAACAGTGCTGAAAATTCTATTAAAAAAACAAGTCGAAGTCAGCAAAATCTATATATTGTATCTGTCGTCCCGCCATGCATAAAAAAAGACTCAACCCCTGATACCGTCAGGGATTGAGCCGCTATTATATATTTACATTACAAGTACATTATCGCTTAAGCCCCTTAAGGATCTGAAGCATCTCATCGGAAGTTGTGATCACACGGCTGTTGGCCTGGAAGCCTCTCTGGGTGGTAATCATGTCCGTGAACTCCCTTGCAAGGTCAACGTTACTTCCCTCCAGAACTCCGCTGCTGATATAACCACCGGTGGTAGTAACATCAATGAAACTGCCGACTCCTGAATTGGGTGTCTCCTTATAGAGGTTATCTCCTACCTTCTCAAGTCCCATGGCATTAGAGAACTCTGCCACCAGGATCTGGCCCTTCTTTACTGTCTGGCCATTGGAATAGGTTCCGTAGATAGAGCCGTTGTCAGTAAAGGATATACCGTTGAGAACGCCGCCGCCAAAGCCTTTATGGAGTCCCTGGGTATCGCCCTGATATGCATTCAGGTTGGAGGCATGGTTTCCAAATTTGCCGGCATAGTTGGTTATGTTGGAGAAGTCCACATTAAGTGGTCCCACAACCGATGCATCACCCTCAAGGTTATACAGGAAGTTGTTGCCGTCGTAAACCAGCTTCTTCATCTCCGCAAGATCAAAGGTTACAGGACCAATCGGAATATCTTCATCAAAGGTAAAGCTGTAGCTTGTCGTTTTCTCACCGTTTATGGTAAGAAGCGAGCCTGTCTCCTCGCTGAAATCCAGCTCTGCTGCCTTTTTTTCCGCGTCGTCGCTGCTGTAATCCCTGATCACTGTTCCCGAAGAATCTCTGATCCTCTGAAGTGCAAGGGTGTAATCCGCTTCCTCACTTAAAGAACTGTTCATGGCATAGTCAAGATAATATCTCTTGCCATCCTTGCCGGTGACAGTATAGGTTTTATAAATGGTGCCCGCATCACCGCTGAGGCTGATATTTGTAGCTGTAACAGTGCCGTCTTCCGCAGTCACTGCAGTTTCCTTGGACTCATATTTGCCAAGAGGCCTGATACCGGTAAGCTTTCCGTTGTGTTTGTCAAAGTTAAGAGTCAGTTCAGGATATCCGGTTCCGGAAACAGTATTGCCATCCTTGTCCATGAGCTTGTCTATTGACACTCTGTAGGTGGAATCGTCGGTATCTGCATTGTCCGTAAGCTTGAACTTGATGGTATATTTCTCTCCGTCATTGCCATAGACTTCAAGAAGGAGATTCCTTCCCTCCTCCAGAGCCTCGTCCTCCCGGTCAATATTGCCCTTGAGGTAAGCCTCAGTGGTGGCCTCTCCATTCATATAATCAGTCTCCAGAATGCCGTCTCCGTTCATATCCCTGTTGCGGTTTATGACCTTGAGGCTTGAGGGCTGATCACTATTTACCATTTTTCCTATTACATAGTAACCATTGTTCTGGGTCACCAGATCTCCGTTTGCATCTATGGTAAAAGAGCCGTCTCTGGTGAAGTTTCTTTCAAGCCCGGTTCTATCAGGGGTTATTCTAAAGAATGCGGCCCCCGTGATCATGAGATCCAGGGCATTATTGGTGGTGATGGCAGAGCCCTGGGCTGTGATATTGGTGTAGATGGAGCCCACCTTGGTACCAAGACCAACCTGTGAAGTATTGGTGGCTGCCACATTTTCTCCGGCACCAGATCCCTGCTTTACCGTCTGGTAAAGAATATCCTGAAAACCTGTTGCCTGGGATTTATATGCTGTTGTATTGACATTGGCGATGTTGTTACCAATGACATCCATTTCCATTTGATGTGTTTTTAAGCCGGCGACACCCGACCAGAGCGATCTCATCATAGTACACTTACCTCCGTAAGCTAAAACCAGTTACTCCTCTAGTACATCCGTGTACTACAATGGCAAGATCCGTTTGCCCGGAATAGAAACAAAAGCAGAGTATTCCTGCTGTAATCTTTATCGGATGATCTGTTTAAGATATTTAGGGCTAATGTCTTATTTTTATGGTATACTGTAAGAAAATTTCAGAAAAGAGAAAACAGGGCCATGGACTACAATAAGAAAAACAATTCAGATGAGCTCAAAAGTGAGATCAAAGAAATAGTTGACCTGATCCTTAATGACTACGAAAAAAACAGGGACGTGGATGAACTGGATGTCTACAACCAGCCCGACAGGGATGCGGTCAAGGACATAGTGATCAAGCTCATACGGATCATCTTCCCCGGCTATTACCGTGACAAGGTGTACAAGAGCTACAACGACAACAACAGGATTGCAGTTGTGATCGAAGATGTCATCTACAACATGCAGAAACAGATTGCCATCGCATTCCATCACAGCCCCGCATACAAGAATTCGGGAGATGAGACCCTTGACTGCGGAGCCCGCTGCATCACCCATGAGTTCTTCAAGCAGCTTCCCAAGATCAGGGAGTATGTGAACACGGATCTGCAGGCCTGCTATGATGGCGACCCTGCTGCCTACTCCAAGGGTGAGATCATTCTGTCCTACCCCGGTCTTACAGCAGTTACCATCAACAGGATAGCCCATGAGCTGTTTCTGCTCAAGGTGCCGCTTATCCCCAGGATGATGACAGAGTATGCCCATTCCAAGACCGGTATTGACATACATCCCGGCGCCACCATCGGCAAGTACTTCATGATAGATCACGGAACCGGCATCGTCATCGGTGAGACCTCCATAATAGGAGATCACGTCAAGGTATATCAGGGCGTCACCATAGGCGGTCTGTCTACAAGAGGAGGACAGAGCCTCAAGGGCGTAAAGCGTCACCCTACCATCCAGGACAATGTCACCATCTACTCCGGAGCATCCATCCTTGGAGGTGAGACCGTTATCGGCGCAGGTTCGGTAATCGGAGCCAACGCCTTCATCACAGCCTCAGTTCCGCCTGAGAGCCGTGTCAGCATGAAGAATCAGTGACAGGAACAAATTCACATTCAGCAAAAATATTATTGACCGCAGCATGGTATTCAGCCCTGCTGCGGCTTTTTCTTATGGCCTTTAAGTGCCTGTCGCAGGACGCAAAGTGCCTGTAAAGAAAGGTCCAGTGCTCTAAGAGCTTAAAGATGACATTTCTGTCCTCGGGGATAAACTGAGCATAGTCCTCATAGAGGCACTTAAGATAAGTACGCAGCTCCTCTGCGCTCAATGCTTCCCCGCCCTTTAACTGCCTCACTAAAGAAGGGTCCGAAAGCAGTCCTCTTCCTATCATGACCGAAGTGATCCCGCAGGTCTTCGAACCGTCTGTCTCAGAAGCCTTATCAGCACCTGTACAGAGCTCTTTAAAAATGTACACAAAGCTCTTTGCCGAAGTTACATCACCGTTGTAACAGATATCTGCTCCTCCGCCGCATTTTCTGTAGGTGGCGACAGCTCTTTTGAAGTCCTCAAGGCGCGGAGAGCCGCTGTAGTAGTCCTCTCTTACCCTTGCATGTATGATCAGCTCTTTTAACGGATATGAAGCATAGATCCTCATCAGCTCTTCTGCCTCTGACGGATTGGTAAAGCCAAGCCTTGTCTTTAAGGAGATCTCAGGGTAGATATCCTTCCCCTCAGCCTCATTAAATATCCCGTCAAGCATAGCGTCAAGATAAGGGGTATCACAGAGAAGTCCAGCACCCTTGTGGCGGTTTACCACTGTCGGTGCAGGACACCCCAGGTTTAAGTTAACTCTCTTATAGCCCAGCTTTTTCATCTCCTGTGCTGCCCAAAGAAAGTTCCCGGCATTTGCCGCCATGATCTGTGGCACTATCTCTTCCTCATAATTGTCAAAAGAGATGTTCCTGTCCGGAAGCACATCTTTCTTTTCCCTGTTCTTGAAATGATGAGTGTGGGAGGCAGTAAGAAAGGGAGTGTAATATCTGTCCACTCCCTCTCCAAAGACCTTCCTGTGTATATTTCTCAGGGGATAAAGAGTTATCCCCTCCATTGGTGCGTAGTAGAAATTCATTGTTTTTTCTCCGCTGAGGTCAGATTCATACCCCAGTACTTTTCCTCAAAAGCTTCAACCGGCATGGGCTTGTCAAAGTAGAACCCCTGGAACATCTCGCAGCCCATCTCCTTAAGGAACTCTAACTGCTCCCGGGTCTCAACTCCCTCGGTCACCACTCCCATTCCCAGCTCATGGGCCATGTCAATGGTGTAGCTTAATATAACACGGGCCCTCTTAATATTGTCCGTCTTGCGCAGGAACCCCATGTCTATCTTGAGGACATCCGCATTGATGTCCTTTAACATATTAAGGGATGAGTAGCCGGAACCGAAGTCATCGATCTCGACCTTAAAGCCGCTCTTTTGAAGTTCCAATATCAGCTTGGCACACTTGGCCACATCCGAAGTGACTGCAGTCTCTGTAATCTCTATGTTAAAAAGCCTGGGGTCGATGTCATAGTGTTTTACCAGGTCTGTGAACTCCTTCTTGATATCCAGGTAGTACAGATCCTTGGGGGATACATTGACTGAGATGGAGATATCCTTCATCCCGTTTTCCTTCCAGCAGGCAAGCTGTCTTGCCGCCAGCTCCCATATATATCTGTCCAGCTTGTAGATCAGGTCCGCTCTCTCCAGCACGTCAATAAAGACACCTGGCTGGATAAGTCCGTTCTCCGGATGCATCCATCTGGCCAGAGCCTCTGCTCCGTACATGGTGCCGTCTGCGTAGACCTGAGGCTGCAGATATATTCCAAACTGTCTGTTGATGATGGCAAAGTCAAAGCTGGACAGTACCTCTTTTTCCAGCAGGGCGTTGACCAGCATCTCGTCGCTGTACCAGGCAATCTCACAGACACCATCCTTCCTGATGGACTTGCATGCCATGTAAGCCCTGTCACACATAAGGGCAATATCCATGCGGGGATCCCTGATCTCATATATTCCCACCTGCATGTGAAGTGAATAGGTCTTGCTGGTGACTCTGGCAGCTATCTCCCTGACCAGTTTTTTGAAATCCTTCTCATTGAAGCGTTCCTTGGGCATACAAAGCGCAAAGTGATCGCCGTTGATCCTGGCGTAAACATCCTCCTCCTTGACATGCTGCTGCAGCATATCTCCTATGTTCAGCAGAATATCGTTGCCCTTCTCAAGTCCAAAGAGCTGATTGAAAAGCTTAAAATCCTTGATGTTGGAATATAGAAGCAGATACGTCTTGTCAGTGGTCTTAAGCAGCTCTCTTGCGGCCTCGTTAAAGCCCTCTCTGTTGTAAAGCCCTGTAAGCTCGTCATGGGTAAGCCTGTACTGCTCTCCCGTCCCGTTCTCCACCATGTCTGACAGATTCTGGACGGTATACATATAACCAATGAGCTTGCTCTCACTGTCAATGACACTTCTAAAGCGGACTCTGTAGAGCCTCTCCTTGCCGTTACTCTTGAATACCCTGCACCAGGTGGCAGCTGAGTGTTCTATGCCAAGACTGGTCATCCAGTCAAAAAATATCTTGCTCAGGGCCTCGATCCGTTCATCGGAATGGAACATGGAAAAAGCGTGCTTGTTGGCATAGATGCACTTCCAGTCCCTGTCCAGGAACAGAATACCGCTCCCCAGCTGCTGCACGCCATAATTAAGAAGCCTGACTATCGTCTCCGGGTCAGACTTTTCACCAAGATAATATGAATTTTGACCTATTATAGTATTCCAATCCATATTTTCATTGTACTTTTTTTCATGAATAAAAGCTAGCAAAATATTGTTAACTTTACATTCTGTTCCTGCGATGATGGAAATCCAGAAGGAGCCACACAATGGCCAAAACTACAATGCCACCCACAAAAACATGGTTGGAATGTATATGCAGGGTAGTGTCCTTCCTGACCAGTGTCTCTTTCTCTGTCTGATAGAGGATAAGGGATGCTCCGATGTCCCCGGTATTTACAGAGAGGGTATCCGCTTCTTCATCCACGTCCTCTTCAAGATTGATGACACCGTTCTCTTCGGTCATCACATAGTAGTATCTGTCCTCAGCCACCAGGTACAGTGGAATCCCAAACTGCAGCTCCACCTCAGAGCTTAATCTGTCCAGATCCCTGGGCTGGTCACTGCCTACCGAAGCGCTGGCAAAAACATCAAAGAAAACTCCCTTGTGAAGAGTTCCGTAGGTTTTTTCAGCCCCGGCAATGGCCTTGTCAAAGGCCTGCTCCTCATTGGGATCCTCAAGTTCATCCCTCATAACAAAGTCGAAGGTAACATAGGCGTCCTCGCCTTCTGATATCTCCACCAGCTCTTTTTCCGAAAAACAGGCCGTAAGGGCAGCGTTATAATCACCAAATCTCACATCGGGAGCTGTCACTTCCGTCAGACTGTCTGAACTCATGGTGACGGTAATGGTGCCCTCCCCGTATGTGATCTGAGTAGTTTCATGCATCTTGTATTCCCCACATAAGAATAGATTAGTACTTACAATAAACTGATCAGCCCGGAATCACTTTAGCTGGGCGATGATCATGTTGTATATGTTGACGTTGGTGGCATCGTTGTAATGAAGCCCGTCCACCATTCCAAAGCCGCCGTTTATCAGCGTGGAGTGGGTATCAATCCAGGTAACTCCGCTTAAAAGTCCCGGCATCCTGGAATTAAAATATTCCACTTCGTCCTCTGTCCTGTAAGGATTCTCCGTAACAGGATTAACCGAGACATAATAGGTTTTGGCGCCGCGCTGTGCCCACTCAGCCGCCTTCTGGTTGATAAGGGCCGCATACTTCTCAACGTTCTCCGTATCGTTGACTCCAAGGCAGACGACAACCCTGGTGCCCTTTCCGATTATCCTGTCAGCCTGAGCAATAGCCTTTGATTCAAGCCACTCATAGCCCTTGGAATTCTCGCAGATCCAGGAGCTCTGTCCCACCAGAGCCTTCATCTGAACGCACCTTGAATCACCGATAAAAAGAGTCCCTGCAATAGCCGGTGCGGGTTGTGGAGCCCGTTGCTGTACAGGAGCCGGTTGCGCGGCAGGCTGGGCCGGCTGTGGAGCGGACTGCTGGGCCGGCTGTCCATTGGCGACATCGGCTATAGCTGCACGGGCCTGTGCTTCTGCTGCAGCCGCAGCCTGCTCCTGTGCTTTCGCAGCCAGCTGCGCCTGGTAGGTTTCCACTGCTTCCATATTATCTAGCAGATAGTTGTTGCTGACAAAGGCCTTCTGAGTGCCAAGATCTATATAATACCACCCGGCCTTGCCGTACCTGCCTATGACTGTAACTTCATCCCCGGTATCCGCAAAGCTCACGATATCATAAGCTGTGCCCGGTCCCTTCCTTATATTGACATCAGACTTGACGTACATTGTCACAGGCTCATCAAAGGAGACGATATCCTTCATGTCAATTCCGTGTAACTCCTCCTGCTGATCTGCGGCAGGATCCTTTGAGGCAGTATCGGTGGCCTTCTTACCTTCTGCAGGCTTTTTGCTCGCAGCTGGCTTCCTGTCTTTTTCCCCCGTATTATTCTTTGCCCCTGGATCACCTTTGTTTTCTGCTTCCTTATTATGGTCATTCTCTGCTGCCACCTGATATACAGCTTCATTTATGACAGGAGCAACAGTTCCTTCAGCCCCCGTCACGGGAAGGGTAAGATATGCCCCCAAAAACGCAAATCCCGTTATTCCCGCCAGCAGCAAAATAGATAATACTCTTTTCATTACTTGACCAGCTTTCCTATCTTACCAAGACAAAATTCAAAAACAAAACCAATGATAACACTGACAACCAGAGTGATGACCCCTGCAAGAGCTGCCATTTTGGTGTAGTCCATTTCACTAAACTTCCCTGCTACGATCCAGAACAGCCTTGAGTGGATCAGATACACATAAAGTGAAAACCTTCCAATTGTGGGAAGGATGATCCCGCCTCCCTCAAACTGCACACAAAGCCCAAGAGCCATGATGGTGAACATTACACTGGCACAGAGGTGGGATGTAAGTTCACCCCCAAACACATGCCAGAAGGCACAGGCCACCATAAGAGCAAAGGCTATGGCAGTTAGGTTGCATTTTACAATAAGCTCTTTTACCCTGCCTGCGAACTTCTTTTCGAGAGTTGCTGCATATACGCCTATCAGGAATGCGCCGTTGGACAGGAACCAGAAATCTGCAAATTCCCTGGTGTACAGCCAGTAGGAAAAGCCGATGACCCCTGCGGTAAGAAGCAGCTCCTTGAAATGCCCTATCCTGTAGAACACCATGAACATTATGTAAAAGACAAAGATGATGCACATAAACCAGAAGTCAAAACCTGTAAAGAGCTTCCACACCGCCTCAGGGCTGTCAACGCTGCGATCCAGAACGAAGCTGAAAAATCCCACGATCAGTATATATGGAACATAGCTGTTCAGAAATCTTCTGATCACGAAGCGCTTGTCAATGCCGCTCTTCTCATAGGCCTTAACCAGTCCGTAGCCCGAAAGAAGAAAGAAGATATCAACTCCGTAAACTCCCCAGCTTGATACCCACACTCTCCAGGTCTCACTAAAGGGGTCTGCATACATCCACCCCGCATAGTGGGAGCCAATTACCATGAGTATGGCCAGTCCTCTGAATAATTTGGATGTCCTGTTATCTATCATTATTATCACTCTCCGTCAGAAATTAAAATAATCAGCAATGGTATAAAACAGCGTCGGGTTGTCGTTTTCCAGACAAACGCTGACACCTGACGCTATAAAGGTCAAGAAGGAATAAATAAGTGAAAGCATGGTGCACAGATAGAACATGCGACCGCTAAAGGAACTGTCGGGAAGCTCCTTCGCCCCGTTGTCACTTACCAGCACAAGCCACAGAAGCATTGCAGCCAGGAAAAATGCCGGTGCGAAGTCGCAGGTATATCTGTAGATGACCCCGGCCTTATTGGCATCAAAGCCCGCCACAAAAAGTCCTGACAAAACAAGGAACAGCACCAGCGCCCTGACCCTGCTCTCTGTCTTCTTAAGGCCGCTTACCAGGAAGAACCAAAGGGATGCCATAAAGGTGTTGGCTACAAGGATTCCTCCGTAGGTGTGCTCATACAGAAACTTGCCCATGTACTTGCCATCCACAACACTGGACATCATGAAAGGGAAGTCCGTCATGATGACAGCAGGCTGGAACAGATAGCTGTACAGACTCCTTGCCAGTCTTGAGAGGTTAAAGCCTCTGTGGTTCATGTCGTTGGTGGTCAGGGAGTAGGTTGCTCCGAACTCAAAGATGTTCCCGAACCTGGCTGCATTGTACCAGCATACAGGGATTGCCACCAGCACATAGGGAAGCACAAAAAGGGCTGTTTCAGTTATGGTCTCCCGGGTAAAAAGACTCCTCTTCCCTTCCTTATTTCCTGTCATGAACAGAATGATGGCAGTAAACGAAAAGATTGCCAGCTGTGGCCTTGACCCCACCACCAGCGCCATGGAGAGGCTGCCCAGGAAAAGGGCTGCTCTTCTGATACGGGTCTTTTCAGTATTCAGTGATAAAAGCCACAGTCCCAGCCCTGTAAAGGTAAAGGCGATACCTGAAAGGATCGGAACATTGTAGATATCCGGGCGCTCTATCAGATAGATGAAATTGGCTCCCAGCACAATGGCACTGCAGAGCATCAGATAGATGACAAAGGGAACCTTCCGGAAAAATCTCTTTATAAAGCCTGCCACCGCCAGAAATACCCCCACAACAAACACCGCATACAATATGAGCGTTGCCATGTAGTTGGGAAGATTCCCTCCGGTAAGCATATGATATGGGAAGTACAGAAGAAGCTCAGGAACTATACCGAAATACGCATAGTAATTGCCGTTGTAGTAGGCGTAGTCCATGGCATAGGGAATACCCTCCACCTGAAGCGAGATGGTATCATACGGATTATCCGCCTCCATAAGCCTTGGATCCACGATCTCCTCAGTCAGCACAACACTGCCCTTTTCAAGGCTTCTGGCCAGTTCCTGATACTGACTGTGATGAGGCCAGGGACTTGCCATGACCACCTTGTCCGCATGTCCAAGGATGAAAGTGATCAGCATAAGTGCCAGCATGGAAAGAACTATCACAGGATACTGCCATTTCCTGGTGGTATCAAAGTATAACCTGTAAAAGAATGTATCTCTCCAGAACATATACGAAAGCCATATGACAAGGAAGGCTGCCAAAAGCCTTAAAGGTTTAATGTCCAGCGGCTTGCGGGCATTTAAGGTGATGGATCTGATGTTGACTCTGCCACCCTCGGGCACGCTCACCTTAATGGTGACAGTATGGGTCCTTCCAAAGGGATAAACATTACAGTAGCTGCTGCCTACAATAGCGCCGTGAACCACGTGATCGGGAGTCGTGTACTCATACTTATCCCCCTCATCAGTGAGGATTGCGGAAACATAAGCCGTCTCCCCGTACACCATCTCAAGGTCCGCCCTGAAATTAAGGAGCCGCCCGTTGAGCTCATAGTTCTCGCTGTAAAAATCCCGGCCGTCCTCTGCCACAGCCCCCTTGGCTACAACAACAGGTTCAACTCCGCTGCTCTTCCAGAATGAAAGGTTAAAGACAAATATCTCAAGAAAAAATGTGATCAGAAAGATCACAAAGGTACTGACAATATATTTCTTAAAAAGTGACACACTCATAGAATTTCTCCCCGGGATTAACTTCATTGATTATATACATATCCCGTAGGAATTTCAATGTTTCTGCACCCTCATCACAAAACACCTCCCCGTTGCTTTCAAAAGAAAAAGCTGTCATTACGACAGCTTTTCCCTGACACCCAGTATTCTCTTTGCATTTTCTATACGCTCCGGGGAAGGTGATTCCACTCCCTCCAGGCGATAGTCGATTCCAAGCTCGCGGTATTTGGGAACTCCCAGTGTGTGGTAAGGCAGTACCTCCACCCTCTCCACAGATTTAAGAGTATCGATAAACTCCCTGGTGCGGTGAAGGTATTCGTCATTGTCACTCCCACCCGGAACCAGCACATGGCGTATCCAGATCGGTATGCCCATATCTGACAGCTCCCCTGCCATCTGCAGGATATTGCCGTTGTCAACGCCTGTCAGCTCTCTGTGGGCATCGGCATCTATGTTCTTGATGTCCAGAAGGACAGTGTCCGTAAGGCCCATCAGCTCTTTCCACTTGGAATAGAAGGGTTCTTCATGAGTGAAGGGCTCTCCTGCGGTATCGATGCAGGTACTGACTCCCTCTTTTTTGGCTTTCTTAAACAGATCCAGCAGAAAGTCGATCTGAAGGAGAGGTTCTCCGCCGCTTACCGTGATGCCGCCGCCATTTTTCCAATACGGTCTGAATCGGAGAGCTTTTTTGAGAAGCTCATCAGCTGTAAACCTCTGCCCTTCGCCTTCCTTCCAGGTCTCAGGGTTGTGACAAAAGGCACATCTCATCCTGCATCCGCTAAGGAAAATGAGATACCTGACTCCGGGACCGTCCACAGCGCCAAAGCTCTCCAGTTTATTCACATATCCTATAACTTCACTCATTAAAAAACTCCGATAAAACTAAAAACTGTTACAGTGCCTCGTGGCAGGTACGTGAGATAACATCCATCTGCTGCTCTTTGGTCAGGTCGATGAACTTAACAGCGTATCCTGAAACACGGATAGTAAAGTTTGCATACTCAGGCTTCTCAGGATGCTCCATGGCATCAATGAGCTTCTCCTTGCCAAATACGTTGACGTTGAGGTGGTGAGCTCCCTGATCAAAGTATCCGTCAAGTACGTTCACAAGGTTGTTAATGCGCTCCTCATCTGTATGTCCAAGGGCACCGGGATTGATGGTCTGTGTATTGGAGATACCATCAAGAGCCTCTTCATAAGGAAGCTTAGCAACAGAGTTAAGTGATGCGATAAGTCCGTTTACCTCTGCACCGTATGCGGGATTTGCACCGGGTGAAAGAGGCTCGCCTGCAGGACGACCGTCGGGAAGTGCGCCTGTAGCCTTACCGTAAACAACGTTTGATGTGATGGTAAGGATAGATGTTGTAGGCTCTGAATCCCTGTAGGTATGGATGTGACGAAGCTTGCCCATGAAGGTTCTAAGGAGCCAGATGGCAATCTCATCAGCTCTGTCATCATCGTTGCCGTAACGAGGGAAGTCTCCCTCAATCTCAAAGTCCTTGGCGATTCCGTTCTCATCGCGGATAGCCTTTACCCTGGCATACTTGATAGCAGAGAGAGAATCTACACAGTGTGAGAATCCTGCAATACCTGTAGCAAATGAACGACGTACATGTGTGTCAATGAGGGCCATCTGGCATGCCTCATAGTAGTACTTGTCGTGCATGTAGTGGATCATGTTAAGTGTTCCTACATAGAGGTGTGCAAGCCAGTCCATCATCTGGTCAAACTTGTGCATAACCTCATCATAGTCAAGGTACTCGGAAGTGATGCCCTTGTACTCAGGTCCCACCTGATCACCGGTCTTCTCATCAACACCGCCGTTGATAGCGTAGAGAAGGCACTTTGCAAGGTTGGCACGGGCGCCGAAGAACTGAAGCTCCTTACCTGTCTCTGTAGCAGATACGCAGCAGCAGATTGAGTAATCATCTCCCCAGGTAACACGCATTACATCATCGTTCTCATACTGGATTGAAGATGTTGTTACAGAGATCTTTGATGCGTACTTCTTGAAGTTCTCAGGAAGACGGCTTGAGTACATTACTGTAAGGTTGGGCTCAGGTGAAGGTCCCATGTTCTCCAGAGTGTGAAGGAATCTGTAGCAGGTCTTTGTAACCTGGTGA
>JAEEGF010061850.1_pt1 | contig 16054 bp, 9 predicted proteins | sample 9134171 | NCBI WGS metagenome assembly JAEEGF01 (sample SAMN16246542, study PRJNA631951) | gut metagenome | biome: gut microbiome; feature: rumen; material: AP-attached | host: Bos | place: Iran: Karaj | collected 2018-10
TCGCCGCAGATGCCGACGTGCAGCTTCGGATTGACCGGACGGCCGAGCGTGACAGCCATCTTCATCAGCTTGCCGACGCCGTCCTGGTCCAGGCGAGCGAACGGATCGCTTTCGAAGATCTTCTTGTCGTAGTAATCCTTCAGGAACTTGCCGGAGTCGTCACGCGAGAAGCCGAAGGTCATCTGGGTCAGATCGTTCGTGCCGAAGCAGAAGAAATCCGCTTCCTTCGCGATCTCGTCCGCGGTCAGGCAGGCACGCGGGATCTCGACCATGGTGCCGACTTCGTATTCCATTTCGGCGCCGGCGGCTTTGATCTCTTCGTCAGCCGTTTCGACAACGACCTTCTTGACGAACTTCAGTTCCTTGACGTCGCAGGTCAGCGGGATCATGATTTCCGGACGGACGTTCCAGTCAGGATGCTTCTTCATCGTGTTGATGGCGGCACGGATGACTGCACGCGTCTGCATCTTCGCGATCTCCGGATAGGTGACGGCAAGACGGCAGCCGCGATGGCCCATCATCGGGTTGAACTCATGCAGGGACGCGATAAGCGCCTTGATGTCTTCGACCGGCTTGTTCTGCGCCTTCGCAAGCAGTTCGATGTCGGCTTCTTCGGTCGGAACGAACTCATGAAGCGGCGGATCCAGGAAGCGGATGCAGACCGGGCAGCCCTCGAGCGCTTCGTACAGCTGCTCGAAATCGCCCTGCTGATACGGAAGGATCTTCGCCAGAGCGACTTCGCGCTCTTCGGCGGTGTCCGCGCAGATCATCTCACGGAACGCAGCGATACGGTCCGCCTCGAAGAACATGTGCTCCGTGCGGCAGAGGCCGATGCCTTCCGCGCCAAGCTCACGCGCCTTCTTCGCGTCACGCGGGGTATCCGCGTTCGTACGGACTTTCAGTCTGCGGAACTTGTCGGCCCAGCCCATGATGCGGCCGAATTCGCCTGCGATGGAGGCGTCGACCGTCGGGATGATGCCCTTGTAAATGTTGCCGGTGGTGCCGTCGATGGAGATCGGATCGCCTTCACGGAAGGTCTCGCCCGCAAGCGTGAAGACCTTGTTCTCTTCGTCCATCGTAATGGCGGAGCAGCCGGACACGCAGCAGGTGCCCATGCCGCGCGCGACAACAGCCGCGTGCGAGGTCATGCCGCCGCGGACGGTCAGGATGCCCTGCGCGGCCTTCATGCCGGTGATGTCTTCCGGAGAGGTCTCCAGACGGACGAGAACGACTTTCTTGCCCTGTGCCTTCCAGGCTTCCGCGTCAGCCGCCGTGAAGACGACCTGGCCGCAGGCAGCGCCCGGAGAAGCGCCGAGGCCTTTGCCGAGAGGCGTCGCGGCCTTCAGGGCCTTCTGGTCAAACTGCGGATGCAGAAGCGTATCGAGGTTTCTGGGCTCGATCATCGCGACGGCTTCCGCTTCGGTCTTGTGGCCTTCGTCCACGAGATCGCAGGCGATCTTCAGCGCGGCCTGAGCCGTGCGCTTGCCGTTACGGCACTGCAGCATGTAGAGTTTGCGGTTCTCGACCGTGAACTCCATGTCCTGCATGTCATGATAATGGTTCTCGAGGATCTCGCAGACCTTGACGAAATCTGCGTAAGCTTCCGGGAACTCCTGCTCCATCTGGCTGATCGGCATCGGGGTGCGGACACCGGCGACGACGTCTTCGCCCTGTGCGTTCTTCAGGAATTCGCCCATCAGCTTGTTCTCGCCGGTGGCGGGGTCGCGCGTGAAGGCGACGCCTGTGCCGGAATCGTCATTCAGGTTACCGAAGACCATCGGCATGACGTTGACGGCAGTACCCCAGGAATAGGGGATGTCGTTGTCACGGCGATAGACGTTCGCGCGCGGGTTGTCCCAGGAACGGAACACGGCCTCGATCGCGAGTTTCAGCTGCTCGACCGGGTCGGACGGGAAATCCTGGCCAAGCTGTTTCTTGTACTCGGCCTTGAACTCTTCCGCGAGTTCCTTGAGGTCAGCCGCGGTCAGTTCAATGTCAAAGGTGACACCCTTGCGCTCTTTCATTTCGTCGATGAGGGCTTCGAAATACTTCTTGCCGACTTCCATGACGACGTCAGAGAACATCTGGATGAAACGCCGATAGGAATCATATACGAAACGCTCGAACTTAGGATCGGGGTTGCCGGCGATCATCGCCTTCACGACGTCATCGTTCAGACCGAGGTTCAGGATCGTGTCCATCATGCCGGGCATCGAAGCGCGGGCACCGGAACGGACAGAAACCAGAAGCGGGTTCTTGAGATCGCCGAACTTCTTGTGGTTGATCTCTTCCATTTTCGCAACGTACTCCATGACCTGGCCCATGATCTCGTCGTTGATCTTGCGGCCGTCTTCGTAGTACTGCGTGCAGGCTTCCGTCGTGATCGTGAAGCCCTGCGGGACCGGAAGACCGATGTTGGTCATCTCAGCCAGGTTCGCGCCCTTTCCGCCCAGAAGTTCACGCATGGATGCGTTGCCTTCGGTGAACAGATAAGTCCATTTTCTACTTGCCATAATTCCTCCTAAGTTCGGGTTTTTCCCTTAATTCACAAAACAGCCAAAGAAGGCAGCTCTCCTGCTGTCTCCCGGCCGGTGATTATCTGCGTTTTTCAACGCACAAGAAATATAACAAAATGCACACCAAATGTAAAGAATTATTTAGGAAAACAGAAAGAAAAAGGACCGGTTTCCGAAGGACCGGTCCTTTGTGGTTTTACAGTCTGAACAGCTTGTTGCCGGAATACTTCGGTTCGCAGGTGAAATTGATACCGAGTTTCCGGAGGGTGGACATTTCCATCGCTGTCGGGATGACCGTGAGATGCATCTCGCAGTTCCGGAGTTTCGGGAGCTGCCTTAAGGCCTGATCCGCCAGTTCATCGTCGGACGCGTTCAGCGCGATCGTGATCAGCGCTTCGTCGATATGCAGTCTCGGATTCCTGCCGCCCAGATATGTGGTCTTCAAATGCTGGACCGGACCCATCAGGTATTTCGGGATCAAAATGTGGTCGTCCGAGATGCCGGCGAGGCATTTGATCGCGTTGACGACGGCGGCCGAGGCGCAGCCGAAGACTTCTTTGGTCTTGCCTAAAATGATCCGCCCGTCATGGAGCTCGATCGCCGCGCAGGGCGCGCCGAAACTCTTCTCCAGATCCACCGCAGGCTTCACCACATGGCGGTACTCCGGCGTGATGGAAAGCTGGTCCATCAGGCCTTCGATGATCTCCACTTCCTTCGCATGGCTGTGTTTGTCCACGACCTGCTCGGTCAGTGTTCTGTAGTAACGCCGGACGATCTCCTGCTTCGAAGCCTCCTGGCAGGCTTCGTCGTCCGAGATGCAGAAGCCGACCATGTTGACGCCCATGTCTGTCGGCGACTTATAGGGGCAGGTGCCCTGGATCTCGCGGAAAATGGCGCTGAGGATCGGGAACGATTCGACGTCTCTGTTGTAGTTGATCGCGACCTTTCCATAAGCTTCCAGATGGAAGGGGTCGATCATGTTGACGTCGGACAAGTCTGCCGTCGCGGCTTCATAAGCCAGATTGACCGGATGCTTCAGGGGGAGATTCCAGACCGGGAAAGTCTCGAATTTGGCGTATCCGGCCAGAACGCCGTGCTTCTTCTCATGATAGAGCTGGGAAAGGCAGGTGGCAAGCTTGCCGCTTCCAGGTCCCGGCGCGGTGACGATCACCAAAGGTCTCGTGGTCTTGATGTAATCATTTTTCCCGAAGCCTTCATCGGAAACGATAAGCGGAACGTTGTTCGGATAGCCGTTGATGAAATAATGACGGTAAACCGGGATGTTGTGGCTCTTGAGGACCACGGAGAGCATTTCTGCCGCCTTCATGTAGCCGGAGTTGCGGGTGATGACGACGGATCCGACGTACAGGCCGACGGAACGGAACATGTCGATGAGGCGAAGCACTTCCTGGTCATAGGTGATGCCGGAATCGCCGCGGCGTTTCGAAGTCTCTAAGGCGTCTGCGGAAACCGCGATCACGATCTCGGCCTGATCCTTAAGTTCCAGAAGCATCCGAAGCTTTGAATCCGGCATAAAGCCCGGAAGCACGCGGGACGCATGGGTATCGTCGAATAGCTTCCCGCCGAATTCCACATACAGTTTGCCGCCAAATTCACCGATGCGTTCCTTGATGTGCTCGGACTGCATCTTGATGTATTTCTCGTTGTCAAATCCGATCTTCATAGCTGTCTCTCCCTTAGAAGTCCTGACGGAAAACGAGTCCTTTGAGCCTGTTCTCTTTCACAAAAACATCCAGAAAAGTTTAGCATATCAAAAGAGCCGCCGCAATAAAAAAGTGATGTTTTTTCAACACTTCCCGGCCTCGACATTTTCCGCATGTTGTGGTAATGTATGCACGATGATCATGATTTGGCGAAAGCCTCAGGGGAGGAAACATGGAACCCGAAAAGAACAATGAAACAACTGCTTCCGCAGGAAGAATCACCAAAGAAACTCTTCTATATGACCTTCTTCAGAAAGATCCGGATACCGCCGAGATCCTGATGGGTGCAGGCATGGGCTGCATCTACTGCCCGGCCTCTCTTTATGAGACCATCGAACAGGCCTGCCAGGTCCACGGCATCGATGCGGATGACCTGGTTGAGGAGATCAACACCTTTTTGGATAGCCAGGCATAAGCATCTCGGCGATCCTATTTTACGAAGAAAGCCCCGGCACAGAGCCGGGGCTTTCTCGTTCATCGGGCTTACTCCATAAGCCTTCTTGCTTCACTGCAGGTAAAATAGAAGATCTGATGGTCTTCCGCCGCACGTTTCACGATTTCAAGCGCGCGGGCGGCATGCGCGTCGTCCAGATTCACAAAAGGATCGTCCAGGATGACCGGCGGCTTTTCCTCCTGATACATGGAATCGATCAATGCAAGTCTCATGCAGAAATAGGTCAGGTCTCTGTATCCGTGGCTGTAAGAACGGATCTTCCGCGGCTCGTTGTGGTCTTCCACCAGAACTTCCCCGTCGGGGCCGATACGGAAATCCTCCTCGCCGTCCGAAAGGATCATTCCGAGATAGTTCCTAAAGCGTTCGGTCACCGGGCTTGCATACTTGCGGGACAGAGCCAGTTTCGCGGTCTTGAGTCCCTCCTGAGCTTTCACAAGCAGATCGTATCGGCGGGTATCTTCCTGAAGCTTCGTGCTCAGATCCATGAGCGCCTCCTCATTTTCCCGAAGCTCGTCCAGTACCCGTTCTGCCTGATCCGCATCTCTGGAATATGCCATCGCGGACTCCATTGTCTCCTGGATATTCCTTTGGATTTCCTTCCCTCGCTCCTGAAGTTCCGGGAGTGTCTCCGCGCCTTCGGGGACTTCGAGCCTCAGGATCCGCTCCATGTCATGCTGTGCTTCAAAGGTCTTCCTGGCCTTCTTGGCGCCGGCGAGTTCCCGCTCTGCGTTCCGGTACGCGTCCAGCCAGTCTTCGATCTGCTCGAGCTGCGTATGCAGGTCCTTCTCAGGTGTCATGCCAAGTGAAACGACAAAGCGCCGGACGGCATAGGTGGCAGTATCATACTTCTCCTTCGCTGATGCGCCTCTCGTCTGTTTTTCCAGGATACGGTCCTGTTCGTCCTTCAGTTTTTCCAGTGCGGAAAGCTTCTCCGCCACACGCTTTTCATCATAGGCCACACCGAAACGGGCGAGGTACTTGCGGATCTTCTCCTCTTCTTCCGAAGCCTTCCTGTCCACGTCCTCGATCTTCTCCTGGAGCGCGCGGATCTCGCTCTCCTCGGCTTCTTCCCTGCGGCTTCCATCCGCCTCTTCCTGCTCTGTATCCGGTGAAAGGTCTTCTGCTTTCTTTCTGAACGCGATCACCAGAATGAGTCCGGTAAGAAGGATCAGCCCTCCGGCGATCAGGAAGACAAGCGGGAGGAGCTCGTCATAGGAAAACGAGATATGTCCGTCCGATCTGGAAATGCCCATTCCGAACAGCATCGACAAAAGCGCGAGAAGCGCGCCGATCACGATCGCCGTAATGCCCAGCGCACGAAAATGCTTTCGCCGCTCCGAACGGCTGGCCGCTTCCCTCGTTTCTTCCCGGCTCTCTTCTGCCCGCCTCCGGGCTTCTTCGGCTTCTTTCTGTTTTCTCTCCGCGGCTTTCAGACGCAGCTCTGAGATTTCATTTTTATAGAGCGCTTTCTCGCCCGAAAGCGACTGCATCCGTTCGACACAATCGAACATTTCCGTGGTCTCACCGGGCAGGATCGCGGACTCTGAAAAGAGCCTCTCTGCTTTGAGAAGCGTGTCTTTCTCTTCATCGGACAGTGCGGCATCCCGGATGGTCTGCTCCTGTTTCTCCGCATTCCGGTTCGCGCCTTGTGCGTCGAGGAGTTCCTTTTCCGCCGGTATGCCCTGTGGAAAATGTGATTTTGCGCGGATAAACTCATTGTTTCTCTGAAGGTCCTCTGCCAGGATCCCTTCATAGACTTTCCGGTCCGCCAGCGCCTCATTGTACGCCACATGCTTCGCGATCCGCGCGTCGATCGCGCGCTTCTCTTCCCGAAGCGTCTCCGCCTCGCGGTCCAGTTCGCGGATCCTTGCGTTCAGCCGTGTGAGATTGTCCTCTGCCTGTGTCTTTCCCCTGAGTTTCTGTGAAAGCTCCGCGTGGGTCTTTTTATCCCGGTTGATCGAACCTGTGCTTCTCTGCGGATTCAGCGCGTCCGTCAGACGCTTGAGTCTCCCCATCGCGTCTTCATAGCGGTTCATGTCCATCATATCGTCCAGAAGGCTTCCCAGACGCGCGGATACGTCGTCAGGCACCGAGGAGCGAAGCTCATTGTCCCGGATGAAAATGGTCCGCAAGAACGATTCTCCGTCGATGCCGAAGATCTCCTGCCCCGGGAACTTGCCGAAGCGCTCGGTCTTCCTTCCGTCCCGGTCCAGAATGTCCAGGCGGTCGCGGACCGGACTGTCGGCAAATTCGCGGATGATCGTCCAGGTGCCTTCCTGATCTTCGAATACCAGGTTTCCGCCGTATTTGCCGCCCTGCCACGGGCGGTAACGCTCGCGCAGGGAATCCCCGGGAAGCTTCCGGTTCTTCTCATCCGGAAAACTGTAGAACATAACGGCGAGGAAGGTCGCAAGCGTGGTCTTTCCGAATCCGTTCTCCTCCTGCCAGGCGTTGAGGCCTCCGGAAAGCGTCAGATCGAGGTTTGAGAGTCTGCCGAAGTTGTCGACATGAATTTTCAGGATCTTCATTGGATCTCCTCCCCTCTGAGCGCCTGGATGCCATAGCGGATCACCGAGCGCTTCTCTTCTTCGGAAAGCGAAGCCATATCGCGGACGGTCCGGATGAATTCTCCCTTCAGCGATTCGTCTTTCTCATAGGAATCGTAATCGATGGAGAGTTTCGTCCCGTCCTTCACGCGGGAGAAGAAGAACCGGCCCTGGAGCGCGGCGGCGATCTGAAGCGGGTCAAACTCGTCCTCTGCGTTCCGGCTGCCTGTCAGAACAACTTCGACCATGGCGGATTCCGGGATCAGAAGACGTGCGATCTCCGCTTCGGTCCGCCGGATGACCTCCGCGGTGTTCTCCGCGTCTGTTACGTCAATTTCCAGCCTGTACAGGGTTCTCTTCGCAAAGGGGACAAAGCTCCTTCGGATCTCGCGGCTTCCTTCTTCCGTCTCCAGAAGCATGAAGCCTTTCTCTCCGGCTTCGTCGAAGCCGCGGCCTTCCAGACAGCCCGGATAGACGTAAACGCCCCGGCTGTCCAGGGGAGTCTCACGATGGCTGTGAATATGCCCCAGGGCAAGGTAATCGATGTTTCGGTAGCGAAGCTCGCGGATCCGGATGATATCCGAATCATTTTTCCCGCCGGATGCCGTCTCCTGTCCGTGCATCATGACAATGTTCAGACGGTCCGGATCCAGAGAAAGCGTGGTGTAAAGCTCCGGGTGCGCATCGGAATACTCGGCGCCGGCGATGACGACACGCGGATCCTCTTTCGCCTCATATTTCACCCAGGAGGGTCCGAAGAGTTTCAGGTTTTCAGGGACCCCGCCTTCGAGCGAATCGATGAAGAGGTCTTCATCATGGTTCCCCCTGAGATAATAAAAATCGATATCCGGGTGTTCCTGAACGGCCGAAAGCACCATGGTGCGGGAGCCCTTCCGGACCGTCTTCGTATCAAAGAGGTCTCCCGAGATCAGGATGGCGGACACACCGTTCTCCTCCGCCCACGTGACCATACGGCGGAAGGTTTCCAGGATCTCCGCGCGGCGTAAGCGCGCGCGTTCTTTGTCAAGATGGGCAGAGAGCTCCGAATCCAGATGGAGATCTGCCGTGTGGATGAGTTTCATGTCGTTCCTCCGGTCGCTGCCCTATGCGAGTCAATTACTCGGGGCAGCAGGCTTAACCACTTTCGAACCGCTTGCAAGAAGAGGCTGAGTTCATTATAATGAGATCAACAGGTCAGAAAAGGACCGTAACGGTTTTCTGACAGACAGTATAGCACATTTTTGCCGGATAGTTTTCCACAGAAATGCGCTTCTCTGTAAAAAAATGAAGAGAAAGAGGTTTTCTGTTCTATGAAGCTGAAACTCAACTACAAGCGGACCTTCCTCATCGGATTCGCCTTCTTCGGCATCCTTCTTCTGTGGCAGGTCTACGATTCCTGGTGCCCGACGCTTCTGACCGACATTTTCGCGGAATGGAAGTTCGGCATGAACTCTCAGGAGCTCAAGGAAAGCGGCCAGACGGCGGATATTCTGAACGTGCAGTGGCTGGTCGGCATCATCATGGCCTGCGACAACCTGGCCGCGCTTCTCCTTCTGCCCCTCTTCGGACGTCTTTCGGACCGGACGAAGACCCCGATCGGAAAGCGTATGCCCTACATTCTGGTGGGCACGCTTGTCTCGGCGGTGGCCTTCCCCTTTATCCCGCTGTTCTTCCATTTTAACAATGTAGTGGGCATGGTCGTGACGATGGGCATCGTGCTTCTGTTCATGATGATGTACCGGAACCCGGCTGTATCTCTCATGCCTGACATCACACCGAAGCCGCTTCGCGCGAAAGCCAACGGCATCATCAACATCATGGGCTACTTCGGCGGCGCTTTCGCCACTGTCGTCGGCATTCTGTTCGTGCTTTCAGACTACATCAAATCTCCCGAGCGCAATCTCTGGACCATCGAGCTGCCCTTCATCATTGCCTCTGTCCTCATGGTAGTCTCCGCACTTGTCCTGTTCTTCACGATCAAGGAAAATAAGGTCGAGGAAGAAATGAAGGAAGAGCTGGAAGAGGGCGAACGCCTCGCCGCGATCGAGACGCCGGTCGACGACGACAAGCCGATGTCGAAGGCGAACCGGAACATGCTTCTCGCGATCCTTGGTGCGGAATTCCTGTGGTTCATGGCGGAAAACGCGGTCGGTACCTACGTCGGCAACTACGTCATCTATTACCTGGACGCCAGTTCCTCAAATACCATGATCCTTACGATCGCAGGCGGTCTCGCCAGCGTGCTCGGCTTTGCGATCGCCGGCTTCATCGCGGACAAGGCCGGACGTAAATGGACGGTCAGTTCAGGTCTTCTGCTCACGGTCCTGGCCTACGTCATGATGGTCTTCATCCGGCCGGGCGAAGTCAATGCCGCGACAGGCTATGCCCCCTTCCCGGTGCTTCTCTATGTTGTCTGGGTCCTGAAGGGCTTCGGCATGGCGCTCGTTCACAACTGCTCCTTCCCGATGGTCGTCGAGCTTTGCAGTTCCAAGAAGATCGGCCAGTTTACCGGCTACTATTACACCGCTTCGATGGCGGCTCAGACCATCACTCCGGTGCTTCTGGGTTTCATCCTGACGAAGACCCTCGTCTGGTGGATCCTTCCGATCTATTCCTCCGTCCTGATCCTCGGCGCGGCGCTGGTCTTTATCCTGCTCGTCAAGAATATCAAGGCGCATAAGGTCGAGAATGCCAAGGGGCTGGAAGCCTTGGACGACAACTGATCCCGCTCCCCTTCCGGGGCATCCTTGGATGCCCCGGTTGTCCATCACTCTCACTGAGACATGAAAAGCTCCGGGCTCGTGCCCGGAGCTTTTCTGATATTCATCCCACAAAGAGATCATTTGTCTTCGTGGGTACTGACGTCGGTGTTTTCGCCCTCTTCTTTCAGGCTTTCCACGGACGCGTCATGCGGAATGTGCTTCCATTCCGAGCGGATGAAAATGGCCGCCACGGCGATCGGGATGTAAGTCGCCATATAGAAGGGGAAATACAGCATCGAAAGGATCTTCTTCCAGGTGCTCATGCGGATTCGTTTCCAGTCCGTGATGACCGCGATCGCACCGATCAGGAACACTGCGCCGAATGCGCTTCCGACAAGCCGCAGGATCGACCAGACCGCGATCATGATATCTTCTCCGATGATCGTCCCCAGAATCGCCAGCGTGACATTGAGGGCGATGGAGGCAATGGTGAGGATGTAGGCAGGCATGATGTTCATTGACATGTCAAAGCAGGCGAAGCTGCCTTTGAAGATGCCCTTGATGAGTTTCGCGCCGTAATGCCGGATGACCTGCAGATAGCCTCTGGCCCAGCGCATGCGCTGTCTCCATGCGGTACGAAGCTTGGTCGGCTGTTCGTCGAAGAACTCCGCATGAGGACAGTAACTGATCTTCTTGCCGTGCGTGATACGGTCTGCGGAGAATTCAATGTCTTCCGTGAGAAGATGGTAAGGCCAGTCCACGATCTCTTCCGCGACCTTGCGGCTGAACATGAAACCTGTACCGGAGACCGCGCAGCTCACGCCCAGGATCTTCCTCGGGTGGTTCAGGAAGGACGCCTCATGAAGGAACCAGACGCCGTAGCCCATGGTCACGAAGTTCTGGCCAAAATTCTTGGAGTTCCGGTAGCTCGTGATGACGTCATTGCCGGCACAGAAACATTTATTCATCTCTGTGACGTAGTTCGGCGTCAGGACGTTGTCCGCATCGAAGACAAAGTATGCGTCGAAGCCGTCGGGATAATCGTTGGAAATGTGCTGGCGGAGTTCCTGGAGCGCGTAGCCCTTGCCGATCAGGTCCGGATTCTTACGGGTGTACACGACAGCCCCGTGCGATCGTGCGACCTCCGCCGTACGGTCGGAGCAGTTGTCTGCCATGACAAAGACTGTCAGAAGGGACTGGTCATAGTCCTGCCCGTGAATGGAATCGATCAGGTCTCCGATGACGGCTTCTTCATCGCGTCCGCAGATCAGGAAGGCAAAGGTATGGGGAACCAGCACCGTTTTCGCCGTCTCCTTTTCTTCCGTGCGCTTGGCAAAGAAGAGCCGGATCGGAATGTACACGAACTGATACGCGTAGCAGGCGAAGAAAACGATGGTCAGGATGATGTTTATGGTTTTCAGTGTATACAAGACACTGCACCTCCAGTAATATAATGTTCCGGACACACGGAACAAGCCTCTAGAAAAGGCTTTACTACTCTACCCGATGACGGGAAAAAAGTCAAGAAAGGGGCTGCTCCCGCTCTGCCTTCCCAAGAAGAGCAGGTTTCCGGTACTTCTTGTCCACGTAGCCCATGATCACTTCGTGGAGGAGCGCAGTCATTGCCGTCATGACCGCAAGCGCCAGGACGATCCATTTGTAAGTGCCCTGAATATCATAGAACAGATTTGCGACCGGCGCACCGATCGCGCAGCCGAAAGTGGTGAGCGCCAGATAATAACCCATGATCCGGGCGAAGTCCTTTCTGCCGAACAGATAGGCTGCCATCAGAGAGATCATGACTGTTTCCAGCGGCAGGCCGAAGGAACTGACCGCCGAATAGACCCAGGGGAACAGAATCTCTCCAAACTGTCCGCTGCCCGCCCTGGGCAGGAAGAACAGCGACAGAAACGCGACCATTGCGGCAAAGGTACAGACCGCGTAAGTCTTCCGGATGCCGATGGTGTCATTGCCGACGCCCGTCAGGATCTTTCCGACCACAAGAAGAAGCGAATGGATCGAGAAGACCAGAATGACAAAACTCTTCTCATAGCCCAGATCGTAGATATAGGGTTTCGCGATGTTGGACATGGACTGAACGCAGAAGCCCACCAGGAAGAAGCCCAGACCCGCCAGATAGAACCAGGGCTTCCTAAACGCTTCTTTTGCCGTAAGTCCTTCCCAGTCCCCGGTCTTTTTACTCTTTTTCTTCGACTCCTTAAGCCGGAAAGCCTCCTGTCCGATGTCCGAAGGCTCATTTCTGAAAAGCATCCACACCAGAATGCCGACGACAAACATCAGGCCCGCGATCACAAAGCAGGCCGTCTGCCAATGTGAAGCCTCATTGGACAATGAACCGTCTGCGCCGAAAATGATCTTCGTCACGATGATCTCGCTGACAAAACCGCCCAGACCGTTGGCGGCCAGAACGATGCCCGTCACAGTACCCTGTCCCGATGCGAACCAGCGCCTCACGATCACGCTGGCCAGCGTCGTCGAGGCCCATGCAAAACCTGCGCCCAGAAGGATCCCGCCCAGATAGAACGGAATATATCTCATGAGATCCCGGAGTCCTTCGTTGGTTTCAGGGATCACCGAATTGACCGCATCCGTGATCTTCGGCGCAAAACCGTTGATCAGGAAGGAAAGCGTCATAAAGATAAAACCGAGAAGCGCCATCATTCTGATGCCGATCTTTTTCTCTGTCCTTCCGAAGAACAGGCTCAGAACCGCGGTCGTGACATAGCGAAGCGCGTCGCCGATCGTATATTTGCTCCTCGCAAGGCCCAGAGAACCCGTGACGGAGGTCAGAAAAGTTCCTTTTGTGGAGGAGCCGAAGCCCAGAGAAACGAAGACCATGAAGAAAGCCGCGCCGAAAATGACCCACGCATACCACGATTTCTTCGTATCTGAAGACAATGCGGGATTCGAAGTGATCTTTTCATTGTCTGCCGGTTGATGCTTGGGTCCTGTCATCTTCTTCCTCCGTGATGGCGTCACTTCGCTTCCGCCTGATCCGTGTTCCTCGTTCCGTCAGGATCGAATACGCCCTCGTCGATCAGCATGCTGAGATGCATCGGCGTAATGCCTGCGGTATTGGCCGCAAACAGCACGTCCAGATTGTCTTCCACCAGTTCGCAGGAAGAAACCGTAACACCCTCTGCTTCCGCTTTGTTCACGATGAAGGGAATTTTGTCTGCCGCTTCATATACGTAATAGCAGGCCTCGAAAAGCCCCGGATAGAGGCGCTCGATGAACCGGTCTTTTGCGCGTTCTTCTTCCTCGCAGGCCACTGCGGAGAGTACGAAAAGCCGCGCGCCTTCCCGCTTCCGTTTCTCCGCGTAGGCGCGCACGGGACCGACGCCCGTGCAGTATTCATAGGTATCTTTGCCATGGATGCGGCAATAGGCGATCCATTTTTCACTCGTCGTGCCGATCGTCATCCGTCCGTCCATGTGATAGCGCGGAACGGACAACACGCCGTCCACGTCAAAAAACACCAGTTTCGTCAAGCTGTTCTCCCCGTTCATTTGTACCGGATGGTCACCGTGCCGTCTTCATTGTATTCGACCGCGTCCAGATCCTGCATGATGCTGTCCAGGAAGGCAATATACTCTTCTTTGGATTTGAAGGTCGGTTCATAAGCCGCAACGATCTCTCTGGCTTTTTCGGCGCCGTTTTCCAAAAGTGCCTCTGCCGCAAAGAGCTGCGCCTTGGCGGCGTTCACGCAGGCTTTGTCCGGGTCCACGATGTAATAATCCGTTCCATGGCCATGGCCTGTCGCGCCGTATGCACGGAACTGGACGCCGGGCATCAGAGAGACCACGTCGCCGAAATCAGAGGAGCCGCCGCCGATCCTCTCATAGTCAAAAGCAACTTTGTCCGCTCCGACCAGATCGACGCAGGCCTGCTCCACAAGCCGCATCATCGGCGGGAAGCGCCATTCCGGCATATAGCCGGGGCGGTCATGGATCTCCAGTCTCGCGCCCATGGAAGCCGCGGCTCCGGCAAGCGCTCGGTTGATCTTCTCATTCTCGCTCTTCATGGCTTCCACGGTGATCGCGCGGACATAGCTTTCCATGGACAGTTCGTCCGGAATGATGTTGACCGCTGAGGAGACGCCATGCATGATCGGATGGAAACGCACATGATCCTGATCTTTGAACGTCTCGCGGAGCGCATTGCAGGCATTGATGCCAAGCACTGCGGCGTACTCTGCATTGATGCCGTTGAAGGGCGATCCGCCGGCATGCGCGGACTTTCCGCGATAGGTGAAGGTCTTGGCGATCATGCCGTTGGAGCCGTAATGGCATCCCAGATCCACGTCGTCCCGGTCCGCGCCGGTGTGCACCATCATCGCCAGATCCACGCCGTCCAGATAACCTCTGTAAATGAATTCAGCTTTGCCGCCGTAAAAATGGATCACGCCCTTTTTCCGAAGTCCCTCACGGAAGGGAAGCTGAATGAGTTCTTCAGCGGGAACCATCATGAGGCGGATCCTGCCGGACAATCCGTCCAGCGCGCCCGGAGCCGCAAGACCCGCGGCAACACCCAGAAGACCTGCCGCCTGGCAGTTGTGGCCGCAGGCATGCGTCATGCCGTTCACGGCCTCCGGATGGTTGCCCTGATCCAGCGCATCCAGTTCCGCCATGATGCAAAGCGTCGGGCCGGGACGGCCAGTATCGATATCCGTATAAAAGCCCGGGATGTCGCCTGCTTCCACAAGCTTGTACCCCAGGGCTTCCCATTTTTCTTTCAGATAGTTATGCGCCTCCCACTCCGTAAAACCGGTCTGGGGGTGCTTCCAGATCCAGCGCTCGGCCGCAAGGATCATCTCCCGTGCCTGATCCACATTCTGAACGATCTTCTGTTGCCTGTCCGTCATGTCCTGCCCTCCTTATGTGATCTGATACTTTCGAGTGCGGCTTGGTTCCTTTTATTCTACCCCTCTGAACATCCCTAATCAAGCGTATTTTTGTTTCTTGCCATCCGCCCTGACCAAGCCCAATTTTCGTTCTTGCCATCCACCCAGATCAAGCCCAATTTTCGTTCTTGCCATCCGCCCTGACCAAACGAAATTTTCTCTCTTGCTTTTCCTCGGGTCGGGTGCTATACTACCCGAGCAAGGAGCAATAGCTCAGCCGGGATGAGCGTTCGCCTCACACGCGAGAGGTCCCGGGTTCGATCCCCGGTTGCTCCACTTGCCATAAGAGCCGCACTTTGGTGCGGCTCTTTTTTGATTTCTCCAGTGCGGCAAGGCTTTCGCAATCTACTCCATGGAGAAGAGTCTGTCTTTCTTCTATTCGCAAGAAGGACTCTTTTATTGGCAGAGTCTTTTCCCCCCCCCTTGCAAAACAGACTTCTTATCATCTGATTGGCAGAGTCTTTCTCTCCTTTTTTGGAAGAACAGACTCTTTTTATTCTGATTGGCAGAGTCTATTTTCTCATTTTGGGGAAATGTACTCTCTTATGATTTGGCTTTAGGAGTCCAGATCAATTTTATCTTCTTTTTGACTCCTCAACAGGGCATGGTTCAGAGTCCATAAGCCGGATTTGAAGCAACAAGACTCTTCTCCTCGAGAAAACAAAGAGTCTTTTTCTCGCTTTTCGGGTAAAAGACTCTTCCCACGAAAAACCAAGGAGTCCATTTCGCATAAATCGCGAAATAGACTCTGTAGATCTCTCAATCAGGCACTGTTTGAGCATCCACGAGAAGACCTCTCGCAGATTGGATCCAGAAAATCACGCCCGCGTACAGAAAAAGGCGGCGCCGGATGAACCGGCGCCGCCATAAAACAAGTCTGAAAAGCCTAAGCTTTACAGGCCTTTATGAATCAAAGCTGCGGGCCTGCGGCGACGAGCGCCTTGCCGGCTTCGTTCGTGGTGTACTTCACGAAGTTCTTCTGGAAGCGGCCCGCGAGGTCTTTCGCCTTCTCTTCCCAGACGGACGGATCGGCGTAGGTGTCTCTCGGATCCAGGATCTCGGTCGCAACGCCTTCAAGTTCGGTCGGCACTTCAAAGTTGAAGTACGGAATGGTCTTCGTGGGGGCGTTCTTGATGGCGCCGTTCAGGATCGCGTCGATGATGCCGCGGGTATCCTTGATGGAGATAC
>JAEEGF011874917.1_pt1 | contig 16051 bp, 12 predicted proteins | sample 9134171 | NCBI WGS metagenome assembly JAEEGF01 (sample SAMN16246542, study PRJNA631951) | gut metagenome | biome: gut microbiome; feature: rumen; material: AP-attached | host: Bos | place: Iran: Karaj | collected 2018-10
AGAACGGCCTTTGTGATATCGTCCCATTCGATGGAATTGCAGACAGCAACGGGAGAAATGCCGCTTATTCCGAACACCTTTCCGAGTTCTTCTATGGTGTCGTCATAATCGTATCCGTCGGGGCATTCTATAAATATTCTGCCCTGCTCCCTTGAAACTTCAAATTCCCCAAGGCGAGAAAGATGAAACTTTATCTGCTCTGTGAGCGCGTTTTCAAAGCGTCCGCGGTTTTTTCCCTTGACGCCTATCTCTCCGTATTTTACCAGTAATGCTTTGTAAAGATCGTTAAACATATCAAACAGTATCCACGCACTCAAAGACATAGTCGTCGTCTACCTGTCTGCAAAAGCCGAGTGCATTCTTTCTTAGATTTTTTATCTTGTACAGCGCGCTGTCCGCGAGATGTATATAGTCGAGGAGCGTCTGTTCGTCTCTTATGAGGCCGTTTACTGCTCCCTGCGTCACAGTGACATAAGGAGACACCGACGAGCAGTCATGGGCTATCATACGGACTTTGAGCGCTTCCCTGATGTCTCTTGCGACCGCGATCATCTCTTCGTCCGATCTTGTTTTGCTTACGATGAAAAACTCATCGCCGCCGTATCTTATGATGATGTCGCAGCTCGGAGACGTGCATTCCGTAAGGATGTCGCTTATCTCGCGGAGCACCTCGTCGCCTTTAAGATGACCGTAGTTGTCGTTGTATTCCTTGAAATGGTCGATGTCAAGGAGCATCACGCCGAAATTGTGCTGTTTTCTCTTTGCGTCGTCAAACCATTTTACAACTACGCTGTTTAGTGCATAGCGGTTGTATACGCCGGTCAGGGCGTCATGTTCCGACTTTCTCCTCAGCCTCTTGTTCTGCTCTTCGACAGCGTTACGGCGCTTCACCTCTTCCTCAAGGAGCCGTCTGTTCCTTGCGGCGTTGGTCTTTTGCTGCCTTACCTGTATGTCCTGCATCTCGTGATATTTGAAATATTCATCGTAGATCGCGGTAAGGTCCGTGCCGGGATGGAATTTCTTTTCGTAACGCACCCTGAGCTTGTGATAGGTACACCACATCATGACGGTGTCCGTCTTCTGGGCAAGGTATTCGATGGTGATGAGGAGGCGTCTTGCGAGTGCTTCGTTTCCGTCATCGATCAGCGCGTTTGCAAGCTCTATATAGTCAAAGTCCGAAGAGAACATCTCTCTGTGTTCCTCGGCATCGTTTAAAACCTTTAAAATCATGTTCATCGCGTCCTCGGTGCGTCCGAGCTTTATGAACACGATGGCGCTGAGCGCAGCGAGGCTCGTAGAAAAACTGGTGTCTTCCGGGTTGTCCTCGGTGCAGGAAAGAAGCCTGAACGCTTCTTCGTAATCGCCCTTGAGATAGTCCACGACAGCCATGTTCAGAAGGATGAGGTTCAGCTGGACAATGGTCTCCTGCCGCTGCTTTGAGCTTTCCGTGTCGTCTCTTATCCCGATCACTCTCTTGTATGCCGATCTGAAATAGTCGAGTGCGGTGTCATATTCTCCGAGCCTCAGATATACGTCGCCGATATTGTTTGAAAGCGTGATCTGCTGAGGCACAAAATGGTGCTTTTCCGCTATCTCCAGAGCCTTTTCGTAGTGTTCGAGCGCAGAAGACTCGTCGACCACGGTGAGCATCAAAACGCCAAGAACGTTGTGACATTCGACTTCAAGCTTCGGGTAGTTCCGGTTCATCGCTATCTGCAGGGCATAGACCAGTTTCCTGATGCTTTCCTCGTCGGCGATGTTGTTCCTGTATCTCACAAGCGTCTCAAAATAAGCCGCATATCCCATGGCCAGCTGGTCATAGTCTTCTTCGGCTTCCTTTGCGAAGGTCTGCACGCTTTCGGTAAAGCTGTCGAGATTCCCGTGTTTGCTCTCGTTGAGCCGCCTTACCCATTCATTGAGATGATTTTTTGTCATATGCCACACCCATGCGTTTTTTTGTTACAAGCCCCAAAACGTCATCTTATATCATAACATATTTTTCAGCCCTGTTCAATTACTTTGTTCAGACGTTGGGCTCGCTCTGCCCATGTGTGAGCTTTTTCCGAGATCTCATATCCCAAAGACGCGATGTTTTCTCTTAAAGTTTTGTTTGTGAGCAGTTCCTCTGCGGCTGCGGTAAGCGTTTTAAGGTCTCTTGTGTCAAAAAAGCAGATGTCCCGGCCTTCAGTAAATATCTCTCTTAAGTATTCGCTGTCATCGGTGATGCAGGCCGCGCCGTTAAGGAACGAGCTGAAAACGCGGTCGTGCGCTCCCGCCTTGAACCACGGCATAACATTAAGTGACACTTTTGCTCTTGACAGTGCTTCAAGGCATTTTTCTGTGTTTCCGTGTCCTAAGATCTCAAGGTTTTCGGGAGCTTTTGTCTTTAGTTTTTCCCAGCCGAGTCCCACGACACTGACCTTTAGTCCGCTCTCGGTGAGGGCTTTCACCGCCTGTTCCCTTTCATAAAAGCGGACGTAGAGATCAATGAAGTTCAGTGACGGCATCGCGATCTTCAGCTCTTCCTCGCTCATTCCCTCACGGAGCATGTGGGACAGAGCGACTTCTTCAAGCGTTTTATGAGGCTCCGAAAGGAGTTCATCGATGATCCCCCTGTAAAAAGCGGTGTATTCGTCGTTTATCCTTGTGATAAAGCGGTCAAAATAAGAGCTCTCGGTGTAATTTCCCGTAAAAACGATGTCGATGTTTCTGTCCGTGAGATCTCTGTGCGGAGCCTTTTTAAGCGCGCTTCCGGCGAGCGGAAGAAAATGACCGGAGTCCGTATCCGGAAACATTTTTTTTGTGTATGCCGCATGATATCTGTCGACATTAAAATGCATGGCATTCTTTGGGGAATTTTCCAGGTAATCGTGATAGTACAGGGGGTGATCCACCATGATGTTTATCACTTTTATCCCGTTCCTGTCCCAGAAATCGTTTTTTCCGTCCCTAAAAAAAGCGACCTCCTCACCCAGCCCGTGAAAGTTGAACGTGAGGAGTACCGTATCCTGCATTCCGGTTTTTTTAAGCGCATCAAGACTTCCGAACTGGTCATAGAGATCAAAAACAAAGACCTCGTGCCCCAGTCCGGAAAGGGTCTTTGCGATCTCTTTTGAAAAGAAATCGAGCGTCTCTATACCGTTTTTAAAGATGATGACCTTTTTCATGATCAGTGTCTTGTAAAGCGCCTGAGCTTTGGAAGAAGTTCGTTCAGCGCCTTAAGCGCTTCTTCGATCTCCTCTTCCCTCGTGTATACGGAAAAACTGAACCTTATCGTGGAATCAAGGTATTTCCTGTCTGTGCCTATGGCTTTTAAGGTGCCACTTATCGCAGGGTGGTTTGAAGAGCATGCGGAACCTGAAGAAACGTATACTCTGCGCTCCTCAAGCGCGTGGAGGAGCACTTCGCTTCTCACGCCTTCAAAGCCGCAGCTCACTATGTGCGGAGCGGTCTCCGATATGATCTTTGTGAGGTCTTCTCCCGACTCTTCCACGTCTTTTGCATTTCCGATCGTGTGAACATATGTTCCGGGAATTTCAAGAAGTCCCCTTATCAGGCGTTCCTTAAGCGCAAACAGGTGTTCCCTGTTTTTTTCAAGATCTTTGTACATGTCGGATGCGGCAACGCCGAGCCCCGCGATCGCGGGAACGTTCTCCGTGCCGCTCCTCATGCCTTTTTCCTGACCTCCGCCGTTTATTATGGGCTTTACCTTTATACCTTTACGGATATAGAGAAATCCGCTGCCCTTGGGCCCGTGGATCTTGTGCCCGGAAACTGAAAGAAGGTCGATGCCGAGGTTTTTCGGAACGATCTTTATCTTTCCGAAGGCCTGGATGGCATCCACGTGAAATATAACATTCGGAGCCTTTTCTTTTATCGCGCGGCTTATCAGCGCAATGTCGTTCACGCTTCCTATCTCGTTGTTCACAAACATCACGGATACAAGGATCGTGTCGTCTCTCATGAGACTCAGGAGATTTTCGATGTCAACATGTCCCCGTTTGTCGACCTCGCAGAAAGACACTTCAAACCCACGTTCCTCAAGGAAAAGCACGGGATTGTAAACGGAAGCATGCTCCATCCTGGTGGTTATGATGTGCTTTCCGGCCCTGCTGTTTGCGAGCGCTGCGCCCACAAGAGCCATATTGTTAGATTCCGTGCCGCCCGACGTAAACACAAGCTCGCCCGGATCGCACTTCAGCACGGACGCTATCTCATTTCTTGCGGTCTTTATGTAATTTTCCGCATTCATCCCCACTCTGTGCATGGAAGACGGATTTCCGAAGTCCTTAAGGTAGACTTCACTCATTTTTTCAAAGACTTTTTCCGAGACCCTTGTGGTCGCGGCATTGTCAAGATAACAGTCCATTTACATTTTCTCCAGTTCGTACATAAGGATCGAAAGTGTCGTGAGACCTGCGGTCTCGGTGCGGAGGATGCGCTTTCCGAGTGAGACAGTCGAGGCGCCTTTTGAAAGCGCGGTCTCAACTTCCGCAGGGTCGATGCCGCCTTCGGGGCCGATGAACACGGAAACAGCAGCACATACTTCGTGTGTTTCACCTTCAGCCGCGCACTGCTTTACACAAGCCTTTACTTTGTCGATGAAATCCGAGAGTGACTTCATCCCTTCGGCGTTTTCATAAGGCATGCAGATAAAACCGGCATTTGCGGGCTCTCCGTCGGAGTTTTTCCCTTCTCCTGCGGCGCGCTCAAGCGCATTTTTAAAAGACATGCTCTTTTGCACAATGGGTATTATACCGCGCCCGGACTGCTTTGCCGCGGCCCTTGCTATCTCCTGCCAGCGCAGGTTCTTTTTTTCTTCCGCGCGGTCGTCCTCTATCTTTGCGATGCAGCGCTTCATCGCGACAGGAACTATCTCTGATGCTCCCAGTTCCACCGCCTTCTGGATGATGAGCTCCATCTTGTCTTTTTTAGGGATCCCCTGGTAGAGCACGATCCTCACGGGAAGCTCGGTGTCTGAAGGGTTTTCACTCACCACTTCAAAGGTCACGCTGTTCCTTTCGGAAAGGTCGGTGATCCTTGCTTCGCAGTCCGTCCCCATCCCATCGCAGAGCGTAAAGGTATCGCCCACACGGGAACGCAGCACGTTTTTTATGTGGTTTACGTCCTCTCCGGTCATCACTATGCGGTTACCCTGCTTTTCCGAGGGTTCATAATAAAATCTGGGCATCGAAGATCATTCCTCTCACTTTGGTAAAATCGCCGTCAGGTATGAAATATGTGGGCTTGTAACGCCCTGTGTACTTTGGCGAAGTGGCTGTCTGTATGAGGAGGCAGTCCATCCCGCACTTTAAAGCCCCTTGTATGTCCGCGGTCTCGTCGTTTCCGGTCATCACGGAGCGCTTGACGTCAAGGCCGTATTTTTCCACGAGTTTCCTGAAAAAAGCTTCGCCGGGCTTTTTGACTTTCTGCTCGGATGAGATGAAAATATCGTCAAAACACTCAGTGAGCCCGAGCATCTCTATCTCAGGCCTCGTAAAGTCGGTCTGGGCGTTTGAAAGAAGGTAGACATGCTTTCCTGCGTTCCGGATGTCGGTAAGGAGCTCCTTCACACCCGGGCAAATGGTTATCCGATCTCTTGAAAGCGCGCGGAATGTGACCGCGATATGCTTTGAAAGTTCCGGGCCCGGGGTGACGCCTTTTTCCAGGAACATGTCACTGAACGCCTTTGTCACGTCAGGCTCAAAATTGTCCCGCTCATCCTTTGTTATAAGCCCCTTTTCATACAGTGTCAAGTTTTCCTGTATCTGACATTTCAAAGTCCTGTGGTAAGCGTTCTTAAGATTTTCTCCGGAATATGAGGCTCCGTACGCACAATAGACCTCTGACATTTTCTGCCAGAGGTCCGGTTTTTCCTCGTCTGTGTGAGTTTCGCACAGGGTTCCGTAGAAATCAAAGATGTAAGCGTCGTACATCATTTAAAGATTCCTTTTTTCTTTGTTTTTGTGCCCGCTGCTGCGGTTCCGTCGGGTGAAGGTCCGAAGGTCCTGTCAAAGGCTTCGAGAAGCTCTCTCTGCTCTTTTGTGAGGGAATTCGGCACCTGTACGATAAGCGTAACGTACATGTCGCCTCTTGTCTGAGCGTTCCTTAAGGACGGCACGCCCTTGCCCTTGAAGCGGACTCTTGTGTCTGTCTGTGTTCCGGGAGCAACATTGTACATGATGTCTCCGTCCACGGTGTTGATCTTTATCTCGCCGCCGAGTGCCGCCTTTGCGAAAGAAATGGGTACATTTGAATAGATATCCATTCCGTCACGCTGGAAGGTGGGATGAGGCTTTACTCTTACTTCAACGAGCAGGTCTCCTCTCGGTCCGCCGTTTGTTCCGGGATCTCCCTGGCCTGAGAGTCTGATGCTCTGTCCGTCGTCTATGCCGGCAGGGATAGTGACTTCGATGGTCTTTTTCTTTGTGATGTAGCCTTCGCCATAGCAGGTCTGGCACTTATCCTTGATGATCTTTCCGGTACCGCGGCACTGAGGGCATGCCTGTACCGACTGTGTAAGCCCGAAAAGCGACTGTCTCTGGAATACGACCTGGCCTTTGCCGCCGCACTGAGGGCAGGTCTGAGGTGTGGTACCCTTCTTTGCGCCTGAGCCCGAGCAGTCAGGGCAGGTCTCTTTTGCGTTGATGTTAAGTTCTTTCTTGGTTCCGAATACAGCTTCGTCAAATGCGATGGTGATGCCGGCGTGGATGCTCTGTCCCTTCTGCGGTCCGTTGTAGGAAGCCCTTCTTCCGCCCATACCGCCGAAGCCTCCGAACAGGTCTCCGAAGATGTCTCCAAAGCTTGAGAAGATATCGTTCATGTCGGTAAATCCGTATCCGCTCGCGCCGGCTCCTCCGCCGTTTTCAAATGCGGCATGTCCGAATTTGTCGTACTTTGCGCGCTTGTCGGCATCGGAAAGAACGCCGTAAGCTTCGGAAGCCTCTTTGAACTTTGCTTCGGCCTCTTTATCTCCGGGGTTCATATCGGGATGGTATTTTTTTGCAAGGACTCTGTAAGCCTTTTTTATTTCTTCTTCGGAGGCGTTCTTTTGTACACCGAGCACCTCATAATAGTCACGTTTGGTTTCAGCCATTTGTATGTTTCCTTTTTCAAACGGAGCGCACGCTCCTTATTAAACAGGCATAGGGCTGCAGTTTAAGCAGCCCCTTGCCTTTATATTATACTTCTCTGAAATCGCCGTCTACGACGTCGTCATTGTTCGCATTGCCTGAAGACTGCTGGTAATCCTGCTGTCCGCCTGCAAAGCCGCCCATGTCAGGTCCGGGTCCTGCCTGTCCTGCGCCGGCTGCGCCCTGGTTCTGCTCGTAAAGCTTTGAGAACAGTGTCTGAGCGGACTCCATGAGTTTTTCCTTGGCGTTCTTGAGGTCGTTTACCTCGCCCTCGCTCATGACTTCAGGATTTGCCTTGTTTACGAGGTCTTTAAGTCTGTCAAGATCAGCCTGGACATTTGCCTTGTCGGAATCCGAAAGCTTGTCGCCCACTTCCTTTAAGGTCTTTTCTGTCTGGAATACGAAGGATTCGCACTCGTTCTTTGTATCAACGGCTTCCTTTCTCTTCTTATCCTGAGCCTCATACTCTGCGGCTTCCTTCATGGCCTTCTGGATATCTGCCTCGGAAAGGTTGGTGCCTGCGGTGATGGTGATGTGCTGTTCCTTGCCGGTGCCGAGATCCTTTGCGGATACGTTAACGATACCGTTTGCATCGATATCGAAGGTAACCTCGATCTGCGGTACTCCTCTGGGAGCTGCGGGGATGCCGTCGAGTCTGAACTGTCCGAGGGACTTGTTGTCCTTCGCGAACTTTCTCTCACCCTGTACAACGTTGATATCTACAGCGGTCTGGCCGTCTGCGGCGGTGGAGAATACCTGGCTCTTCTTTGTGGGGATGGTGGTGTTCTTCTCGATAAGAGGAGTAGCTACGCCGCCAAGTGTCTCGATGGAAAGTGTAAGAGGTGTAACATCGAGGAGAAGGATGTCGCCCGCACCTGCTTCGCCGGCAAGCTTACCACCCTGGATGGAAGCACCGATAGCTACGCACTCATCGGGGTTAAGAGTCTTTGAAGGCTCCTGATGTGTCATCTGCTTAACAAGTTCCTGTACAGCAGGGATACGTGTGGAACCGCCGACAAGAAGGACTTTTCCGAGGTCTGAAGGTGTGATGCCCGCATCGTTCAGGGCTGTCTGAACGGGGCCTCTTGTAGCCTCAACAAGGTCGTGTGTGAGTTCATCGAACTTTGCACGTGTAAGGTTGATATCAAGGTGCTTAGGACCTTCAGCGGTTGCTGTGATGAAAGGCAGGTTGATGTTTGTCTGTGTCTGTGTGGAGAGTTCCTTCTTTGCCTTCTCGGCAGCCTCTTTAAGACGCTGTACGGCCATCTTGTCCATTGAAAGGTCTACGCCGTCGGTGCGCTTGAACTCATCGATAAGGAAGCGCATTACTCTCTCATCGAAGTCATCGCCGCCGAGACGGTTGTTACCTGCTGTCGCAAGAACTTCGATAACACCATCGCCTATGTCGATGATGGAAACATCGAATGTACCACCGCCAAGGTCGTATACCATGATCTTCTGCTCTTTTTCGTTATCAAGACCATAAGCCAGAGCTGCGGCTGTAGGCTCGTTGATGATACGCTTTACGTCAAGACCTGCGATCTTTCCGGCATCCTTTGTTGCCTGACGCTGTGCATCGTTGAAATATGCAGGTACGGTAATGACAGCTTCCGTTACCTTTTCTCCGAGATATGCCTCAGCATCGCCCTTGAGTTTCTGAAGGATCATAGCGGAGATCTCCTGAGGAGTGTATTTCTTGTCATCGATGGTTACTCTGAAGTCTGTGCCCATATGCCTCTTGATGGAGGAGATGGTCTTTTCGGAGTTTGTTACCGCCTGACGTCTTGCGGAGTCGCCGACGATACGCTCGCCGGTCTTTGTGAATGCTACAACCGAAGGGGTTGTTCTTCCACCGTCAGGGTTTGTGATGACTACAGGCTTACCGCCTTCCATAACTGCTACGCATGAGTTTGTTGTTCCTAAATCAATACCGATAATCTTTCCCATAATATTTTCCTCGCTTTCTCGATTTGTTTCGTCATTCTTTACAAGGTCGGAAATCACGCTTCGCATGATTTCTTATCGCGCTGCTTCGCAGCTTGCTAATTAGCAACCTTAACCATTGCGTGTCTTACGACAACGTCTTTATAAATATAACCCTTCTGGAATACCTCAACCACGATGTTCTCGCCGACGCTGTCATCTTCGACGTGCATCACCGCGTTGTGGAGATCAGGATTAAATTCTGTGTTCAAAGCTTCTATTTCCTTGAGTCCCGAAGCTGAAAGAGTGTCAAGCATCTGCCTGTAGATCTTGTCCATGCCGGTCGCGAACGCTCCGGTCTTTTCTTCTTCGTTGAGACTTGCAAGTCCTCGCTCAAAATTGTCTATGACGGGCAAAATCTTTTCGACCACCGCTCTTGCTCCGTTGTCAAAGGAGGCTTCCTTTTCCTTTTCGGTGCGGCGTCTGTAGTTGTCAAACTCTGCCATCTGGCGGAGTACCTTGTCGTTGAGCTCTGCTATCTGTTCGTCGCGCTTGTCTTTTTTGTCTTTCTTTTTGAAAAAGCCTCGTTTTTCTTCGTTTGAACCGTCTTTTCCGTTTTCCTGTCCGTCGGCGTTTTCCGGTGCTTCATTTTCGGAAGTCTCCGGCTGTTCTTCGGCGGTCCCGGCGTTTTCTTCCTGTCCTGCGTTTTCCGCGGTACCGGTGTTTTCTGTGCTTTCTGCCTTTACCGTCTCTTCAGCTTCCGCCTTTTCATTTTCCCCGGCACTCACGTCTTCCGCAGTGCCGCTCTTTACTGCATTTTCAAGATCTTTGGCGTTCACTTTCGATCGCTCCTTTCATTTCCACTGTTTAAAAGCCTTGCGGCTATTTTTTAAACAGATCGTCTATCTGATTCTTTATCGTGGTGAGCGCGGAAACGACTTTTTCGTAATCCATTCGTTTCGGTCCCACGATACCGAATTTTCCGTACATTCCGTCCGCAAGCTCATAGGTTGCGGTAACGACCGAGCAGTCCTTCATCGAATCCACGGTCACCTCGTCTCCGATGTATACCTGGATGGGGTTTCCGTTCTCATCGTCCTCTTTCTTCATGAGTTCGGTGAGTTCCTTCTTTTCCTCGATGGCGTAAAGGATGTCGGACGCATTGTCATTGTCGCTGAGCTCGGGGTATTTCAAGAGGTTTGTTGCGCCGCTGGTGTAGACTCTGACTTTGTCCTCCTCGCCGAGCGCCTCCGCCACCGCGTCGAGCACGTCGCTCACTACCGCTCCGAAGCCCTCCGACTGCTTTTTCATGTTCTGTATTATTTCCAAATTGATCTCGGAAAGATCGAGGCCCTGAAGATAGGTGTTCAGCATGAGGTTTAGTTTCAGGATCGTCTCTTTGTCGAGTTTTTCCCCGACTTCGATGACCTTGTTCTTTACGATGTTGCCCTCGATGAGGATGACCGCAAGGATCGAATCGTCGGTGACTTCGGTGAGCTGTACGAACTTCACCTTTCTGCTCCTGAACATGGGCGTTGTCACCATCGCGGTGTAGTTGGTGCTTGCCGCGAGGAGTTTTGTGGCCTGTTCGAGAAGGTTTTCCATCTTGTCGGCTTTTTCAAGGAGCATCGACTTGATCTCTTTGATCTCAGCGTCCTTGGACTCCATCATCTTGTCAACGTAGAGCCTGTAGCCCTTGTCTGTGGGGATACGGCCTGCCGAGGTGTGCGGGGAAATGATGTATCCCAGCTCCTCAAGGTCGCTCATCTCGTTTCTGATGGTCGCAGAGGAAAGATTCAGGTCTGTGTATTTTGATATCGTTCTTGAACCTACCGGTTCTCCGGTCTCAAGATAGTTCTTGATGATCGCGCGAAGTATTGTCCATTTCCGTTCGTCAAGTTCCACGATTTCTTCCTCCCTGCTGTATTTATGCGCCTTCTGAGACATCCTTGGGCTTTCTGTTAGCACTCAAAAGTTTAGAGTGCTAATCCATGACACTAAAATAACATTAGCACTCAACTTTGTCAAGTGCTAATGTTGAAATTTTTTGAAAAAACTTGAACTTTCTGCTTGCAAGCATCACCGATATTATTAAAATTCTCTTAATACATGCCTTCCCCACTATCTTAATGCTCGCCTTCCATGATATAATCACAAATGCACGGCATTCATCCCGCTGCTGCACAGTTTCCCAATTACATAAGAACAAATCTTTTGGAGGTAATCGGCATGTTTAAGTCAATCACATCAAAGATCATGAGCCTCGTAGCCCTTCTCCCGATCATTTTTCTTATCTGCATGCTTCTTGTCAGTACATACGTGAAAAAACTCGGAAACGCTGCCAACCAGCTGGCTGACGAAAATGTGGTGCTTGAAAGGAATATCGGTATCATCAATACCAACGTCCAGTCGCTGGTAAAAAGAGTATACCAGATGAAGGACTTTGCCCGTGACAATATGAGCTTCATGGGATACATCTATGGTGTTTCCGGCATTCAGGAATGCGAACTGATGACGGAATCCCTCAAGACTCTCCGCCCAATCCTTATGGAAATGTATGACAACAAGTATCCGGTGACGGTTGACCAGCTTGTAAAGATACAGGCGGAATACGCAGATGTTTATGATGAAAATTTCAATGTGATCCAGGCCAAGGGAGATGTTCTCGGATATCTGGATACACTGCCCGAGGAAGAAGCACAGGCTAAGCTTTTGAACTGGTCTATCCTCAGCTACATAGATTCTGCAGAATACATCATCGACGCTTATCAGAAGCTGTTTGCCGAATACAATACAGATTCGGCGATCACATACGATGAGTCCGGAAACATCACCACCCAGTGGTGGATCGACGCACAGAACATGGCTACGCAGTCCCGCTATGTTGAGGGCTTTGCGGTAAGTGTGTTCAAAAACGGCGCCTATGTGCAGGAAAAAGGCGCAGACGGCACAATGCAGAACGTCTCGACGAGGATCCTCGGTGAATACACGATAAGAGAAGAATCCGACGCAAGAGTTGCTGAGGCACGCGCCGAAGCAGAAAAGATCACAAAGACTCTCAACTACCTCACCATAATATTTGTTGTGGTATTTCTTGCGGTCGGCGTGATCATCCTGTTCAGATTAAAGAGCATCATCAAACCTGCCGTATCGGCAGGCAGCACTATGACCGGCATCATCGACGGCATCTCAAAGGGTCAGGGCGATCTCACATCAAGGTTTGATTCCAAAAGCAAAGACGAGATCGGCCAGCTGCTCGGCGGCGTAAATTCCTTCATGGATCAGCTGCAGAGCATCATCCAGAAAATCCGCGAAGAGTCGGGAAACCTCAACGAATCCGTTTTGCATCTGAATAACGAGATCAGGACATCAAATGAAAGCACAGCAAACGTTTCCGCAGTTTCCGAAGAGCTTGCCGCAAACATGCAGGAGATCAACAATACAGTGGATCAGCTCTTAAAGAGCGCTACCGACATCTCCGACCAGGCAAAGACAATGAGCCAGCGCGTAAACGAGGGCTACAGCTTTGTGGAAGATGTACAGCACAGAGCCAACAATGTAAAGGATTTCTCCGTTTCAAACAAAAAGACCGCAGAAACCCTTATCGCAGAAAAGAGGACAAACCTCAACGAAGCGATCGAGAACAGCAAAAATGTTGAAAAGATCAACAAGCTCACCGATGAGATACTCTCCATCTCCGGTCAGACAAATCTCCTTGCCCTCAACGCTTCCATAGAAGCCGCAAGAGCAGGTGATGCCGGCAGAGGCTTTGCTGTCGTAGCCGATGAGATCAGAGTGCTTGCCGATTCGAGCCGTGTTGCCGCAAACAATATACAGTCCATCAGCGTGCTTGTAAATGACGCAGTTTCTCTCCTTTCGAAAAATGCGGACGAGATCCTTAAATATATCGACGAATCCGTCCTTAATGACTACGAGCAGTTTGTGGGCTATTCCGAACAGTATTTCCAGGATGCGGAGAGCATGAAGGGCATCCTCGGAGAATTCCAGCAAAACTCACAGAATCTTTCTTCGACTCTTACGGAAGTCTCGAGAAGCGTGGACAGTGTAAACCACGCCGTTGCCGAGAGTTCTTCGGGTATCACGATGGTTGCGGAAGAGGCCACAAAACTTGCCTGCTCGATGAGCGACATCCGCGACGAAGCAGAAAAGAACAGCCAGATCTCCGACAGCCTGAAGGGAGAAGTCGAGAGATTCGTAAATATCTGATCTGCATATAGTTCACTGAAAGCCGGGGCCAAGGCCCTGGCTAAGATCATCCCGTCAAACCAGTTGATCGGGATGATCTTTTTTTGGGGGCCAATTAATCGCTACAGACAATGGCCGACCGGTCATTTACGCCGGAAATCCATGCCGGTATATACCCTTACGGGATTTCCTCGGACAATGCGCTTGTGTTCCATCCAAGCGCTGTTTTTCTGTTCCGCTTTGTTCTCCGCTTCTTTTTCGGCGAGGATGAGGTTCAGTTTTTCAAACGCGTTGCGCCTGTTCTGCAGCTGACTTCTCTCTGCGGTGGATGTTACCGAAATTCCCGTGGGCACATGTGTCAGACGCACACCTGTCTCCACCTTGTTTACATTCTGCCCGCCGTTACCTCCGCAGTGAAATCTTTCAAAGCGGATATCGCCTTCCTTGCAGATTTCGGGCACTTCTTTTATGACGCTCACGTCGACAAACCAGTTTTTCCGCTTGTGATGCGGTCTGAACGGACTTTCGCAGGTCCACTGCACCGTACCCTCAAGCGCCGACAAGTCCTCGCCGGTACTGAACATCACAGATGTGCAGCATCCCGGAGTTTTTGCCTTATGCATGCTTATCAGTTCGATGTCATCATATTCTGTTTTCAGGGATTCATAAAGCTTGGCCACGGCCAGCTCGCATTCTGCCGGTCCCTGTCCGGAACTTAGCTGTATTATCATATATTACTTTTACTCCTGTTATTCTCCGCCTGCCTTGAAGTTGTAGACAGGCTTTATAAGCTTTTCGATCTTCACGGTCTCCCCGATGACTTCGGTGATCTCTTTAAGACCCCGATAGGCAAAAGGCGCCTCATCAAGCGTGTCTTTGCCGATGCAGCTGCAGTAGATCCCCTTCATTTCGGATTTAAAAGAAGAAACCGTGAAGCTGTTCTTTACGTCTTCGCGCTTCATGATCCTGCCCGAGCCGTGCGGCGCGGAGCAGTTCCATTCTGTGTTTCCGAGGCCTGTACCGAGGATGATCCCATCTCGCATGTTTATGGGGATTATCACTTTTTCATTGCTTTTAGCGGAGATCGCACCTTTTCTGAGCATCGGCGAGCCAAAGGTTTTAAGCGTCTCATCACTCGAATCCACGTAGTTATGGATGCAGTCATAAGTCTCGTCAACCTTCCATTTCATGCCTTTTGTGAGTTCATCGATGATCGCCGCGCGGTTTAAAGACGCGAAACGCTGTACCACCTGAAGATCATGAAGATAATCCTGCATGAGCCTGCCTTCAAGCCATGTGAGTTCGTAAGGCACGTCAAGACCTCGCGCTTTAAGCTCCTTCTGACCTTCATTAAGATAAAACTCGGTCATTTCCTTACCGAGATGCCTACTTCCCGTGTGTACCACAAGAAAAAGCCCGCCTTCCTCGTCGATGTCAGCCTCGATGAAATGATTTCCGCCTCCGAGCGTTCCAAGGCTCAGCAGCGCCTTTTCCGCACGGATATGCGGCGCGCAGATAAGCTCGGAAATGTCGAATCCATCCGCAAATCTGTGAACCTTTGTCCTTACCGCAAATCCCGCCGGCACCGCGTCCCTGATCACTATGTCAAGTTTCTGCCCGCCAACCTTTTTTGCTTTGACCTTAGCCATGGTCATGCCGCAGCCCACATCAATCCCGATGAGATTCGGCATGATCCGCTCTCCCACAGTCATCGTGAGCCCGATGGTCCCGACCTTCCCCGGATGCACATCGGGCATCACACGGATACGTGAGCCTTTGGAACTCTCCGCGTCGCAGATGTTCTGCAGCTGATGAGCCGCATACCCGTCCAGCGCGGTCTCTGTGTTGTTTGTTGTAAAAACTAAAGCCGATGTATAGGCTCCGGTTATAGTGATTGGTAAATTCATAAAAAACCTCTGCTTTCGCAGAGGCATGGAAATCCTGTAGATCCGTACAGAAGGGCAGTCCGCCCCGTCAGAATATTCCGGCCGGAAGGATGGCCATGCCTCTTGATAATGTATTAAATGTGGTGTTATTTGCTGTAAATGTGATCTTTTTCATTTTGATGACCTCCTTTCGTGTGAAATAATATTTTTTACAGTGGAGATAATAAAGCGGAATCGTGACAAAAATATGTCAGAAGTGTGGCGGATCTTGTACTTTTCCGGATCACCCAAAAATGCTTTCGAAAAAGCCTTTGACCGCTCCGACTGCGCCGCCGATTACAAAGCCTATGGCCTTGCCGGGTATCCCAAGCAATGCTTCACCTATGGTCGCGCCGAAGCCCGCACCCACTTCGACGGATAACCCGACGGATTCAAAAAAGCCTGCCTTGACTTTCTCTTTGTAATCTTTTTCCGTATCGTCATGAAGCCACATATCTCTATTAACATTGATATTGTCTGCAAGTGCAAGGCGTTTTTCCTTAGGAATGGACATTACGATGTAGTAAAGAAGCTTGGTCAGGTTGTACGGTTTGCACTGTTCCTCTCCTTCTTCTTTGTATCCGGCGCAGTAATATACTGGTTTTATGGTAAGCCCTGTGCCTTCATATATTCTGTCCTGCACGGATTTTGCCTTGTTTTTTAAATATTTTGTCAGCACTTCGTCAGGTTCATTTTTCTCGGCATCCCAGTGTTTGCCCTTCATTGCGACATCCGCCTGGTTCAGACCGACGAGGATCCTTCCCTCTTTGTCCTTGCCCAGACAAGGTATTATCACATTGTTGATAAGGTCAAACGATGTGCCCAGATCCTTTGACGAAGAGTCGAGGACAACCAGCACCAGAT
>JAEEGF011692247.1_pt1 | contig 16049 bp, 14 predicted proteins | sample 9134171 | NCBI WGS metagenome assembly JAEEGF01 (sample SAMN16246542, study PRJNA631951) | gut metagenome | biome: gut microbiome; feature: rumen; material: AP-attached | host: Bos | place: Iran: Karaj | collected 2018-10
AAATCCACTCACGCCCGCAGGCATTTCACACGCCGGAGGCGTATTTCACGCGCGAAGCGCATTTCACAAATCCACGCAGTGGATTTATTTAGTTGAAAAAACCTCGCCGATGGCGAGGTTTTTTCTGGAGGCACCACCCGGAATCGGACCGGGGAATGAAGGTTTTGCAGACCTCTGCCTTACCGCTTGGCTATGGTGCCTTATTTTCTTGTTGCTCGGGTATTCTATCATATCATTACAAAAATGTCAAGCCGTTTTTTAATAAAACGCAAAAAACATTTTTGCGCGTAGTCCGAAAGATGCAAAAAAACTTTTCGGTTTAAGAAATGTTTAAGGTACGCGGGTATAATAAAGACGTAAACAGTAATACAGCGCGCCTGCGCGGCGCGAAAAGGAGGTACGTTATGAAGATCGCGAGCAGACTGATTTCGGCGCTCATCGCCGTGATAATGCTGCTTTCGGCGTGTTCCCGCGCGCCGCAGAGCGAAACGCAGCAGGGAAGCGATATATCCGTTCCCGCCGACGAATCGGGTATTGTCAGCGATTTTTCCGCGTCGACCGCGGATGATTTCGCCGACGACTCGAAGACCGCCACGGGCGATTTTACGGTCTCATGTTCCGGCGAAGGCGCCGAATGCACGCAGAACGGCTTCGTTTACACCGTCACTTCCGCAGGTGAATACACGTTTTCCGGCGCGCTCGAAGGGCAGATCGTTGTCGACGCGCCCGAAGACGCCGAAGTAAAGCTCGTGTTCGCCGGCGTGTCGGTCAGCTGCGCCGATTCCGCGCCGGTGCTCATAATTTCCGCTTCCGAAGTCACGGTCAAATCCGAAGAAGGCACGTACAACACCGTATCCGACCTGCGTACCGGCAGCGCCGCGTCGGCCGCCGAGACCGAAGATAACTACGACGCCGCGATATATTCGGCGTGCGATCTAAAGATCACGGGAAAAGGTACGCTCATCGTCACTTCGTCGTACGATAACGGCGTAAAGAGCAAGGACGATCTTTCGGTAAAGAACGTTTCGCTCAAAGTCACCTGCCCCGGCAACGCCCTCAAGGGCAACGATTCGGTGGAAATAAAATCGGGCACCCTGATACTCGTTTCAACGGCTTCCGACGGTGTGAAAACCTCCAACAGCGATATTTCTTCCAAAGGCAACCGCCGCGGAAATATCGTTATATCGGGCGGGAATGTGGATATCTACGCCGCGTGCGACGGCGTCAGCGCCGCGTACGACGTCATAATAAACGAAGATTCCGGTGAATGCACGGTCAACGTCTTCACCGGCACATACGCCGGCGAATACGGCGCGGACACGACCGAGCTTTACCTCATACTCCCCACATCGCTCTATTCTGCAAGCGGCAATTACTGCGCCTGCTTTTATAATTCCGAAGAAGACGCGACTTTTGTAAAATGCGTTTACGAGACCGACGTCTACAGCGGCAGGACGCGCTACCGCGCGCTCAAGCTGAACGCGCCTTCGGGCTACGAAAACGTCATATTCGGTACGGTTTCCGGGACCGAACTCACTTTTGATTCGTTCAGTTCGTCCACCGAAGGCGGACCCGTCAACACCTCGATGAACGCCTACCTCATCACTTCGTACAGCGGCGGCTGGGAAGGCGACTGGGTCAATCTTTCCTCAGGCAGCGGCAGCGGAAAGACTTCGTATTCTTCCAAAGGCATAAAAGCGCAGAACGATATCACGGTAAGCGGCGGAACCGTCACGGTAAAAGCCACCGACGACGGACTACACGCCAATTCGGGCGAAACGCTCGACGACGGAAGCAAGTCCACGGGCAACGTCACGGTCGAAGGCGGCAGGATAAGCGTTACCGCCGCGGATGACGGGTTCCACGCCGACGGGTCGATAAACATAAACGGCGGCACGGTCATCGTCAGCCGGTCATACGAAGGGCTCGAAGCCAACGTCGTCAATATCAACGGCGGATACGTCAGCGTTTACGGCAGGGACGACGGAATCAACGCCTGCTCGGGCGGCTCGACTCCGCTCGTCAGCATCACCGGCGGATACCTCGAAGTTACGACGCCTTCCGGCGATACCGACGCTATCGATTCCAACGGCAGCTTTGCTATGTCCGGCGGGATCGCGATAATCAAAGGCGGCTCGCAGAGCGGCAGCGTCGCGGGCTCGGTCGACGTCGACAGGACGCTCACCGTGACCGGCGGCACCGTGATCGCGCTCGGCGGCATTTGCGAAACGCCTACTGCGGATAAAGTCTGCGTTTATATTTCGCAGAATACGTCGTTTGCTTCCGGCAGCTACGCGCTCAAAGGCTCTTCCGGCGAAACGATCGCCGAATTCACGCTGAGTTCCACCTATTCGTCTGTCTGGGTGGCGTCCGATAAGATCGCCGTCGGCGAAAGCTATTCGTTCGTCAAAGACGGCGACGAAGTCGCGACCTGGGAACAGACGGCGTCGCAGGTCGGTTCGGGCGGCGGCGGATTCAATCCCGGCGGTCCCGGCGGCAGACCCGGCGGCGGGCGGAGATAAAGGCGCGGCACTTTGAACGCGATATGACTGTTTTTTTGAAAAATCTATTGACATATCGCCCCCGATGTGGTATATTTCCATTGTAAATAACAACTGAAAGGGGTATTGAAATGGCACTTCTCAAAAGTCTGTTCCCGTTTTCTTTCGGGTGCACCGGCAACGTCGTTAAACTCATTATCAGCATCCTCATCTACATCGTTATCGGCGTCATCGGTGGTATCATCATCGGCTTCCTCGCCGGTATCGCCTACGTCGGCTGGCTGTTCGCCATCATCGGCGGCCTTCTCGATCTTTACTGCGTTATCGGTATCATTCTTGCGATACTCAATTTCTTAAAGATCGTCTGATAATCAAGCGCAAAAAAAGAAGTTCGTTTTTTCCGGCAGCGTGCGGAAGAACAAACTTCTTTTTGATTTTCGCGCCGTATTTTACGGGCGGTGCTCTTCGGCGGGCGAGGTTATGCGCTTGAACAGCAGGCTTATGCACCACAGACCGCAAAGGCCTACCAGAGTGTATATTATCCTGCTCATCACGGCGCCCTGACCGCCGAAGATCCAGGCGACGAGGTCGAATTGGAAAAGCCCTATAAGTCCCCAGTTTATCGCGCCTATTATTACAAGAACGAGCGAAAATTTGTCTAACATATTTTTGTGAACTCCTCTCTGCGATACTATTCTACCCGCAGTCGGCGCGATCTATTCAACAGAAAGCGAAAAAAACATATGCGAATGAGGCCCAAAAAGCACCGCGAAGAACGGATCGGCGCGGTGGAAGACAGATTCGCCGTTTTCGACGGCGAAGGCAGACTCGATATCGCGTCGACTTTCGGCGCGGGATACAAAAAACTTTTTTACGAATTCGGCTGCGGCAAAGGCGCGTTCTGCTGCGCGCTCGCGCAAAGGGAACCGGATAGCGCGATCGTCGCCGTGGAAAAAGTGCGCGACGTGCTGCTTATGGCTATGGAAAAAGCCGCGGCGGCGGAGATACCAAATCTGCGCTTTTGCAATTTCGATCTGGAGCACGCCTGCGAGATACTGCCTCCGCATTCCTCGGACGCGATATATCTCAATTTCAGCGACCCCTGGCCGCGCAAGCGCCACGCCAAGCGGCGCCTCACGAGCCCCGCGTTCCTCGAACGCTATAAACTCATACTCAAAGAAGGCGGCGTGATATATTTCAAGACCGATAACGCAGGACTTTTCGAATATTCGCTCGAAACGTTCGCGCAGTGCGGCTACAAGGTGAACAACGTGTGCCGCGACCTGCACGCCGACGAAAAACTCGCGCCCGGGAACATAGAGACCGAATATGAAAAGAACTGTTCGGCAAAGGGGTTCAAGATCAACTATCTCGAAGCGACTCTTTGAATTCGTTTATTATATCGATTTCGCAAAACGGCAGTTTTCTGCCGTTTTTTTCCATATACCGCTCGTGTCCTTTTCCTATAAGCAGAACTATGTCGTTTTCGCGCGCTTCTCCCAACGCGTAGAGTATCGCTTCGCGGCGGTCGTTTACGCACACCGTTTCGCAGCAGGAGTTTTTCATTCCGCTCATTATATCGGCGTTTATGGAGCCGAGGCTTTCGCCGCGCGGATTGTCTTCGGTCAGAACGCACACGTCGGCGTTTTCGGCGACGGCTTTTCCCATAGCGGTCCGCCTCCCGCGCGTTCTTTCGCCGCCGCAGCCGAACACCGCGATCTTCCGCGCAAAGCCGTAGCGCGATACCGTTTGGAAAAGACTTTGCACCGATATCCCGTTGTGCGCGTAATCTATCATAACGTAAGCTTTTCCGGCTTTGCAAAGCTCGAACCTGCCTTCCGCCCGCGCTTCGGACGCGCCGCGCGCCAGAGCGGCCGAATCCGCGCCAAGAAACGAGCAGACCGAGCACGCGCACAGCGCGTTGTACACGCCGGGATAACCGGGGACGGGAGTCACGATATGCGCGTTCCCGCCGGGGAAAACAAAGTCGAACCCCGAATAAAGGCGCTCGTCTTTTCTGTAAAAATCCGCTCCCACGGCGCGGTAGACGCAGCCTTCTTTCGTGCCGTAGCTCAGCGGAACGCAGCGCGCGTTTTTCACGAAATACCCGTATTCGGCGTCGTCGGCGTTGAAAAATCCGGTGCGGCAGCGCGAAAACAGCTTTGCCTTGCAGCTTTTGTATTCGGCGACGCCGGAGTGCTCGCACGCGCTTATGTGGTCGGGCGAGAAATTGGTAAAGACCCCGACGTCGAACTCTATGCCGTTCACGCGCTCTTCCTTGAGCGATTGCGACGACACTTCCACGGCGACCGCCTTGACGCCGCTTTTCACCATCTCTGCCAGCGCTTTGTTCAGCGTGACCGCGTCGGGCGTCGTGTTTTCCGTATTATATCTTTTTCCGCAGAATTCTATCCCGAGCGTGCCGATCACGCCGCATTTCACTCCCGCCTGATTAAGTATGGCGGAAATACAGGCGGCGGTGCCGGTCTTGCCCTTGGTGCCGGTTATCCCCACGGTGATGAGCGATTTCGCCGGGTATCCGAAAAACTCCGCCGCCTTTTCGGCGAGCGCGGCGCGCGTGTCGGGGCACAGAGTAACGCGCGCGTCGCCCGGCAGCGCGATATCGTGCTCGGCGCAGAAATCGCGGCAGCCGGCTTCGTATGCTTCACGCGCGTGGACGTGGCCGTCGTCGCGCACGCCGCGTATGCAGAAGAAAAGACTTCCTTCGCGCGCTTTGCGCGAATCGATACATATATCTCTGCAGTTCATACTATGTTCTCCGGCAAAAGCTCGCCTTCGAACACCAGCCGCGTTTCGCCGGTGACGAATATCCTGCCGTCGCCGCCGCTTTCCGCAAGAAGCGTCCCGCCCGGGTGCCTGACGTAAGCGCGTAAGCCACATATACCGCGCGAACGCGCCGCAGCGAACGCCGCCGCCGCTCCCGTCGCGCACGAAAGCGTCTCGCCGCAGCCGCGTTCCCACGAACGCGCGGCTATCTCTCCTCCGGGCGATACCGAATAGAAATGCACGTTGGCGCCGTTGGGGAAGTAACCGCTTTTTTCGAGCGGCGGCCCGTATTTTTTTATGTTCAGCCTGTCGATCCCGGAAGTGAACGCCGCTATGTGCGGGTTCCCGAGCGAAAGGACCGATATTTCGAACTTCCTTCCGCGAACCGAAACCGGCTCTTCATACGCTTTGAACCCTTCGGGAACGCCAAGATCGCTTTTCGCGATACAGTATCCGCCGTCGAGCGAAAGGATGCGCACGCTTTTTTCGCCGCCGAGCGTTTCGACGGTGATATCGTCTTTGCATATTATGCCTTTCATCCGTACGAGAGCAGCCGCCGAACGCAGCGCGTTGCCGCACATTTCGGCTTCGGTCCCGTCGGGATTGAACACGCGCATACGGATATCGCATTTTTCAGAACCGCAGATTACGATGAGCCCGTCGGAACCGATGCCGCGACGGCGGTCGGAACAGAACCGCGCGAGTTTCGGTAACGCCGCGGGCGGCTTGCCGAAAGCCGTGACGTAAACGTAATCGTTGCCGCAGGATTGCATTTTTGTAAAACGCATTAAATCACCCCACGCTTATTCTATTCGCGCCGGCGGTAAAAATGCTAAAAATACCATTGACTAAAACCGTTTTGTGTGATATAATCAGCGTGATATAATACGACCAAAAAGGAAGAATGTTCGTGCTCGGCGATTTCTTTGCATTGATGTTCAGAATGAAATATATCAACCGCTGGGGTCTCATGCGTCTTGTCGAAAGCGAAAACCTTTCGGTCCACTCGCTCGAATGCGCTATGCTGGCGCACGGGCTTGCGGTGATAGGCAACACGTATTTCGGCAAGCATTACGACGCCGACCATATCGCGCTCGCAGCCATGTATCACGACGCGCCCGAGATCGTTACCGGCGATATGCCCACGCCCGTAAAGTATTACGACGAAAGCACGCGCACCGCGTACAAAGCCGTGGAGCAGGCCGCCGTGGAACGTTTTCTGGCGTATCTCCCGGCGGAACTGCGCGCGCCGTACGAGGACGCGCTCTGCTGTTCCGACGAGGAACACAAGATCATCAAAGCGGCGGATAAGCTCTGCGCTTACATAAAATGCCGCTCCGAGCTCGATATCGGCAACAGGGAATTCGCTTACGCCGCAAATTCCACTCTGGCGCAAATGAAAGAATACGGATGCGAAGAGCTGGATTATTTTATGGAAAACTGTCTCGAATCGTTCGGCAAGTCGCTTGACGAACTCAAGAATAATTAAATCTAACGGAGGGACCGATCAATGAAGATAGGCATCATTTCAGATTCTCTGCGTCTCGGCTTTGCCGAAAGCGTAAATAAAGCCGCGTCGCTCGGCGCTCAGGGCATACAGAAGTATATGACGTACGGCGATTTTGCCGCCGAAAACCTCACTCCCGCCCGCATAGCCGAGATCCGCGACATTATGGATTCCAACGGTATGGTGTTTTCCGCCATCTGCGGCGACTTCGGCTGGGATCTCACCCATCCCAACGTCGTCGAAAAATCCAAAGCCGTGCTCGAAAAGACCAAAGAACTGGGCTGCAATATCGTCACCACCCATATCGGCCGTATCGATAAGACCGACGACGCCCGCAACGAGATCCTGCGTAAGAACGCGCTCGCGCTCGCCGAATACGCTCACAGCATGGGCGCTTATTTCGCAAGCGAGACCGGCACCGAAAAAGCCGCCGATCTGCGCTGGTTCCTCGACACCGTCGGCGTTCCCGGCATAGCCGTGAACCTCGACCCCGCAAACCTCGTTATGTGCGCCGACGACGATCCCGTCGCCGCCGTAAAGACGCTCGCGCCCTATATCGTGCATACTCACGCCAAAGATGGTATCCGCCGCGCCGACGGCACCTGGCTCGAAGTTCCTCTCGGCAAAGGCGGCGTCAAATGGCCCGAATACCTCAAAGCGCTCGATTCCATCGGCTACAAAGGCTACCTCACCATCGAACGCGAAGTGGGCGACGACCCCGCCGGCGATATCGGCATGGCGGTCGATTTCCTCAAAGAAAATCTTTCTGCAATATAAAATAAGGCGAATATTATGTCTGTTCCTTTCAAACCCGATCTCGGCGGCAGAGTCGCCGTCATAACCGGCGGCGGCGGAGTGCTTTGCTCCGTCTTTGCCGAATCTCTTGCCGAATGCGGCGCGGCCGTCGCGGTGCTCGACCTTTCGCTCCCCGCGGCTGAAACAGTTGCGGAAAAAATCCGCGCGCACGGCGGCACGGCGCGCGCATACGCATGCAACGTGCTTAAAAAAGAAGAACTCTTATCTGTGCGCGACAGAGTCTGCGACGAGCTCGGCGGACCCGATATCCTTATAAACGGCGCGGGAGGGAATTCGCCCAAAGCGACCACCGACTGCGAACAGTACGACCCCGAATGCGCAAAGAGCTTTTTTGAGCTCGCGCCCGAAGGGTTCGGCTTTGTGTTCGATTTAAACATTCTCGGCACCTTCCTGCCCACGCAGGTGTTTGCCGAGAGTATGGCGGCGGCGGGTCACGGCTGCATTATCAACATTTCGTCCATGAACGCATTCCGTCCGCTTACAAAGATCCCGGCGTATTCGGCTGCAAAAGCCGGCGTTTCCAACCTCACTATGTGGCTGGCGACCCATTTTGCGAACACCGGCGTGCGCGTCAACGCGCTCGCTCCCGGCTTCTTTGTGACCAAACAGAACAAGGACCTGCTGTTCGGTAAAGACGGCGTCCCCACGCCCCGCACCCACAAGATACTCGCCGCCACCCCCATGGGAAGGTTCGGCAGACCCGAAGAACTCGTCGGCGCGCTGCTGTTTTTGTGCGACGACAACGCCTCTTCATTTGTGAACGGCGTCATCCTTCCGGTCGACGGCGGATTTTCCGCTTATTCCGGCGTTTAAAAAAGAATTCGATATTTTACAATAAAAAAACAAACCCGAAAGGAGTCCCCAGATGAAAAGAATCCTCTGTATCGTCCTTGCGTTGGTGATCTTCGCGCTTTGCTTCGTGAGTTGCTCCAAGGACAACGAATCAGAATCGAAACCCGATTCCAGCACCCCTGTTTCCACCCCCGAAACCTCCGGCACCGAAAACTCCGGCACCGGCGAAGAGTCCGGCGATACCTCGTCCGACGACCAGTGGCGCGGTGAAAACGGCGATTACGTTTCGCCCAACGAAAAAATCGATACCGTGGCCGTTTTCGGCGAAGAGTACGCGGAATTCCACGTGCTCGTCAAAGGCGACGACAACGGCACCTACCAGTCGGATGACTTCACTACCGGCAGCGAACTTTACGGCGATACGCTCGACACCGCCGTGTCCCAGAGAAACGCCTATATACTCGATAATTACGGTGTCACTATAGTTCCGCATAAAGAAAAGGGCATAAATAACCTTATCCGCGAAGATATCAGCGTCGGCGGACAGTACGACCTCGTGATGCCGAACATTCCGTTCCTTGCGACGCTCGCATCCGAAGGCAACCTCATCGACCTTTACACGCTCGAAGACGTCAATATCGACGCTCCCTGGTACGATCAGAACGCTAACCAGACGTTCTCGATGAACCATCAGCTGTTCTTCACCACCGGCGATATCACCATACTCAACAAAGTGTGCACCATCGGCCTCATATTCGGCAAAGAACTGCTCGCTACCAACCCCGATCTCGAAGATCCTTATCAGCTCGTCAGGGACCATCAGTGGACCTATGATAAAATGAAACAGATGTCCCGCCTCGTCACCGCCGACACCGACGGTGAAGCGGGCATGTCCGTCAACGATACCTGGGGCTTCCTCACCTCCTATGGCGATGTAGTCAACCTGTACGGCGGCTTCGGTCTGCATATGTGCGAAAAGGACGCCAACGACTATCCGTATTTCTCGCTCGGTAATGACGAGCGCGCTCAGACCATACTTCAGGAGATCCTTACCGACTTCGCCGAAGAAGGCAGCTGGCGCGTATTCGCTCAGTCCTTCCCGCCCGATATCTGGGTCACCTCTCTCGACGCTATCGAAGAGGGCAGGATCCTCTTCCGTCCGTCCGCTTTCTCGGCCACCACCAAACTTCGCAAGCGCGGCGTCAACTTCGGTATCATCCCGCTTCCTCTTTACGACGAAAACCAGGATAACTACTTCGCATACTGCGGCACCAGCCAGACCGCCGGTTTCGGCGTCCTCGTCAGCTGCAGAAACGCCGAATTCTCGGCTTATATGCTTGATGCCATCAGTGCTTCTTCCAAGAACTACGTTACCCGCGCTTATATGGAAGTCAACCTCAAAGGCAAAGACGCTCAGGATGACGAAGACCTCGAAATGCTCGAGATCATCTTCGGCAACATCCTTTACGATATAGGTGATGTCAACAACTTCGGCAGCATCAATACTCTGATATATAACCTCGCTCAGCAGGGCAGCACCGAAGTCACCGCTATGATAGAATCCAACCGCGGACCTATCGAGACGGCTATAGAAGACGTCATCGAAGCTTATCAGGCACTTCAGGACTGAGTTCAAAGTCTCGTTCTTTCAGGGAAAGGCAGCAAGTCTGCCTTTCCTTTTCAAATATGTAAAAAAAACTATTGACAAATCGTTTCCGGCGTGATACAATTAAGCAAACGTTTAATTAAACATACGTTTAATCGTTTGTCCGGAGGCGGAATATGGAAAAAGAGACCAAAAAGGGAATTGTGCGTATAGCTGCGGCGGCGCTGCTGCTCGCGGCGGCGTTCATTATACAAAAGACCGTCGAACTGCCTATGTGGCAGTATCTGCTCATATATCTTGTCCCTTATTTCACTGCCGGGTACGACACAGTGATCGAAGCGTTTGAAAAATTGTTCCGCGGTGAACTGCTGGACGAAGATTTCCTTATGACCGCGGCAACTTTCGGCGCTTTGGGGATCGGCTTTCTGCCCAATTCCGAACCGCAGTTTGCCGAAGCGGTCTTCGTGATGCTTTTCTTCCGTATAGGCGAGCTCTTTGAAGAGATCGCCGAAGGCAAAAGCCGCAGATCGGTCGCGGCTCTTATGGATATACGTCCGGATACGGCGTTCGTCGTGCGAGGCGGCGAGACGTTCGAAGTCGCTCCCGATACGGTCGCGGTCGGCGAAACTATCGCAGTGCGTCCCGGCGAGCGCATACCGCTCGACGGCACGGTTACAGAAGGCGTTTCGTCGCTCGACGTTTCGGCGCTCACCGGCGAAAGCGTCCCGCGTGAAGTCGCCGCCGGCGACACCGTCGTTTCCGGCTGCGTGAACATCTCGGGCGTATTAATCGTCCGCGTGACAAAACCCTACGGCGAATCGACCGTCGCGCGCATACTTGACCTCGTCGAAAACGCCGCGGAAGGGAAATCCAAGCGCGAAAAATTCATCACGCGCTTTGCGCGCATATACACTCCGGCGGTCATAATCGCCGCCGTGCTGCTCGCAGTCGTGCCTCCGCTCGTTTCGGGCGATTTCGCGGCGAACTTTCCCGCCTATTTCGCGCGCGCGCTGACTTTCCTCGTCGTTTCGTGCCCGTGCGCGCTGGTCGTTTCGGTGCCGCTCGCGTTCTTCTGCGGTATCGGCTGCGCGTCTTCCAAGGGCATACTCATAAAAGGTTCCGGCTGCGCCGAATCGCTTTCCAAGCTCGGCGTGTGCGTTTTCGATAAGACCGGCACCCTCACCAAAGGCGTGTTCAGCGTCACCACGGTCCACCCCGAAAGTATGGGCGAGGAAGAACTCCTGCACCTCGCTTCGCACGTCGAAAACTTTTCCACCCATCCCATCGCCGCGTCGCTTCGGGAAGCGTATTCGCACAGCGACGACGAATGCGACGTCCGCGACGTCCGCGAATACGCGGGCGAAGGCGTGACCGCTTCGGTAAACGGCAGAACCGTGGCTGTCGGCAACATAAAACTTATGCAGTCGCTGAATATCCCGGTGTGCGAATGTGAAAAATGTGAAAACCTCGGCACGCTCGTCCACGTGGCGATCGACGGCGTTTACGCCGGCCACGTCGTGGTGTCCGACGTTATAAAAGAAGATTCGCTTTCCGCCGTTCCGGCGCTGCGTTCGGTCGGAATCAGCCGCGCCGTTATGCTCACCGGCGACCGCGAAACCATCGCCGCCGCGGTGGCAAAACAGGCGGGAATAGACGAATACCGCGCAGACCTTATGCCGCAGGACAAAGTGCGCATAGTAAAAGAGCTCGCCTCCGCCGACACGGACGGAAAAACGCTGGCTTTCGCCGGCGACGGCATCAACGACGCGCCCGTGCTGGCGTGCGCCGACGTCGGTATCGCGATGGGCGCGCTGGGCTCCGACGCCGCGGTCGAGGCCGCCGACGTGGTGCTTATGGACGACAAACTTTCCAAGATCGCGCTCGCCGTGCGCATAGCCAAACGCACGCTGGGCATCGCCCGTGCGAACATAGCCTTTTCGCTCGGCGTAAAGGCGGCTATCCTCATACTCGCCGTCTTCGGCTACGCGCCTCTGTGGCTCGCCGTGTTCGGCGACGTCGGCGTGACCGTGCTCGCCGTGCTCAATTCGATGCGCGCGCTTAAGATAAAAGAAAACACTATATAAAGCAAGGTGAAATAAAATGTTCGAAAAAACTCAGACCGTAACGTTCGGAATTCAGGGAATGATGTGCAAACATTGCGTCGCCCACGTCGGCGAAGCGCTCAAAGCGTGCAAAGGCGTCAAAAAGTTTTCTGTAAGTCTTGAAAACTCGTCCGCGCAGGCTGTATACGCGCCGTCGCTCGTCTCGGCGGAAGAAATCGCCCGGGCGATAACTGCCGCCGGATATCCCGCGGCCGTAAAAGAATGACTCAAAACGTAAGGATACGCGTGGGCGGCATGAGCTGCGTGCGCTGTTCCGCCGCGGTCACTCACGCGCTCACGCAGATAAACGGCGTGCTTTCCGCCGACGTCTCGTACGCCGCCGGGTACGCCGATATCGAATACGATCCGTCGCTTGCCGATATTCGCGCAATGGAAAAAGCCATACGCGCGGCAGGCTATTCCGTCGTGCGCGACGAAGCGGAATACAGAAAGCGCGAATACCGTACTCTGCTCATATTGTTTATGTTTTCCGCATTGTGCGCGCTTCCGTTTTTGTTCACGATGGCGCTTATGTTCGCGTTCCCGAACGCGCAAATAACGCACGTCATGCATCACAACGGATGGTGGCAGCTCATACTTTCCGTCCCCGTGCAGTTCGGCGTGGGATACCGGTTTTATAAAGCCGCGTTCCTTTCTTTAAAGAATAAGAGCCCCGGGATGGATCTGCTCATAGCCGTCGGCACTTCCGCTTCGTGGGGATACAGCCTTTATATCCTGCTTTCGGGCGGGAACGTGTTCTATTTCGAAAGCGGCGTCGTCATCATTACGCTCGTCCTGCTCGGCAAACTGCTCGAAGCGCGCGCGCGGACCAAGACTTCGGCGGCGATAAGAAAGCTCGCCGACCTCGCGCCCAAGACCGCGGTGCTTGTCGTCGACGGCGAAGAGACCGTCGTCCCTCTTTCGCAGATCAAACGCGGCGATATCCTCGCCGTCAAACCGGGAGCGAGCGTCCCCGCGGACGGCGTGGTCGTCGTAGGCGCCACATCGGTGGACGAATCTATGCTCACCGGCGAAAGTATGCCGGTCGAAAAGCAAACGGGGTCCGAACTCTACGGCGGCACGGTCAACGGCAACGGCTACGTGCTGATGCGCGCCGCCGGCGTCGGCAGCGATACGGTGCTTTCGGGGATCATCCGCCTGGTCGAAGAAGCGCAGTCTTCCAAAGCGCACATACAAAAACTCGCCGATAAAGTTGCGGCGATATTCGTACCCGCAGTTATGGGCGTGGCTCTGCTTACCTTCATTATAAGCTATATCATCGCAAAAGACCTATCCGGCTCGGTCAACCGCGCGGTCAGCGTGCTCGTCATCGCCTGCCCGTGTTCGCTCGGTCTCGCGACTCCCACCGCGCTTATGGTCGGGATGGGCCGCGGCGCCGGGATGGGGATACTCATCAAAAACGCCGAATCGCTCGAACGTGCCTGCACGCTCAAAGCGCTCGCCATAGATAAGACCGGCACCGTCACCGAAGGAAAGATGTGCGTCACGGATTTCATCTGCATAAACGGCGGCGAAGAAGAGCTCAAAAAGCTCGCGTCTTCGGCGGAAAGGCTCTCCGAACATCCGCTTGCGCAGACGATAGCGTCGTATTACGGCGGCGAACCGTACGCCGCTGAAAAATTCGTTTCCCACCCCGGCAGAGGGATATCCGCGATCTGCGGCGGCAGGGACGTGAAGATCGGCACGTCTGCCTTCACTTCAGGCGAAGCGTACGAGGAAACGGCAAACGAACTCCGCGCGCAGGGCAAGACCGCGGTATTTATGAGCGTCGACGGCGTTGTGAGCGCCGTCATCGCCGTTTCGGACCGCGTGCGCGCAAGCTCCGCGCAGACGGTGCGCGAACTCAGGGAAATGGGCATCAGCACCGTCATGGTCACGGGCGATAACGAACGCACCGCGCGTTTCGTCGCCGAAGACGCCGCGTTCGATACGTTCGTCGCGGGCGTGCTGCCGGAAGGCAAAGTCGGCGCGATAAACGAACTGCGGCAAAAATACGGCCCCGTGGGCGCGGTCGGCGACGGCATCAACGACGCGCCGGCGCTCGCGGCTTCCGACGTAGGGTTCGCCGTGGGCAGCGGCACCGATATCGCTATGGAAGCGGGCGACGTGGTGCTCATAGGCGAAGGAATCGACCGCCTGCCTCTTGCGCTGGCGCTTTCCAAAGCCACGATGCGCAAGATCAAGCAAAACCTGTTCTGGGCGTTCTTCTATAACGTCATAGGGATCCCCATCGCCGCGGCGGGATTGCTTTCGCCGATGATCGCCGGAGCGGCGATGTCGTTCAGCTCGGTGTTCGTCGTGAGCAATTCGCTGCTTTTGCGCAAAGTCAAACTTAAAACCAAATAAAAAAAGCGCTTCCGCGTTCATACGGAAGCGCCGCTTTTTTGTATTTCAAATACAGTATCTGCACGCGAGCGAGAAACCCGCGAGCGCCATATAGTAAAGTACCATCACCAGAACGTCCCAATACGCGGGGCGTTTGTTTTCTACAGTCATCGCAAGCATCACATCAGAAGCCAAGAACAGCAGCGCCGATACCGCCGACGTGATCCCGAACGCTTCGCCGTAAAACGCGCCGCCTATCGCAAAGGATACCATCACGCCGAGTATCGCCGCGTAGACCGTCAGCGGGAACCGCGTCTGCGCAGGAAGCTCGAAATACGAAAAAGCAAAAGCGCACGCTATAGCGTATAAAACGAACGCGATGACCGCAACATAAAGTTTGCTTCCGTATATTATAAACGCGGGCGCGAACAGGCAGTGCGCGAAAGCGAATAAGATCCCGCCGGGAATGAACTTGAAATGGATGACGAGATCGGCGCACGCGCAGACGGTTATCGCAAGGGCAATAAGCAAAAACGCGATATTTTTCGAGACGGCGAACGCTCGGTACGCCGGAGCCGCCAGCGCGAGCGAAGCCGCCGCTTTGAGCAGCGCGCAAAGCAGCTTGCTTTTCTTTTTGTTAAGCAAAAGGAACGATACCGCGCACGCAGCGGAAACGCAAAAACTTACAATATATATTATATACATTCGTCTCACCCCACAATATGTATTATATAGCAAAAACCCGTCCGTGTCAATCGCGGTTTTTGTGCATTCGTACAAAGTGTTCAAATGTTGATTTTTCCGCTTGACAAACGCGTCTCAAAATGATATTATAGGCAAGCTGCGTCTGAAAACCCCCCGGGCAACCGCCCGGGATCGAGTGCGAAAATATTGCAAAAAAAGTTTGCTTTTTGCAAAAAAAGTACTTGACAAAGGGGAAGAGATGTGGTAATATAGACAAGCTGACCGCCGAGAGGGAGAGTCAGCGCGGACATTGAAAACCGAACAACAACGAAGAGAAGTACAAAGTACGAGAGTACGAAGAGTACGAAAGAATACTCGTTGATTCCTTTAAAAGAAGATAAGCAAAGAGCTAAGAGACTCAAGAAAAAACGATGTCAGGCGCAGTTGAAAGACTGCGTTGGATATACAATTTTTTAGAGAGTTTGATCCTGGCTCAGGATGAACGCTGGCGGCGTGCTTAACACATTCAAGTCGAACGGAGTATTTAAGAAAGCTTGCTTTTTTGAATACTTAGTGGCGGACGGGTGAGTAATGCATGAGCAACCTGCCTTTAAGAGGGGGATAACACAGAGAAATCTGTGCTAATACCGCATAGAACACTGAGATGGCATCATCATAGTGGGAAAGGAGCAATCCGCTTAAAGATGGGCTCATGTCTGATTAGATAGTTGGCGGGGTAACGGCCCACCAAATCCGCGATCAGTAGCCGGACTGAGAGGTTGAACGGCCACATTGGAACTGAGATACGGTCCAGACTCCTACGGGAGGCAGCAGTGGGGAATATTGGGCAATGGGCGAAAGCCTGACCCAGCGACGCCGCGTGAGGGAAGAAGGTCTTCGGATTGTAA
>JAEEGF012341482.1_pt1 | contig 16044 bp, 16 predicted proteins | sample 9134171 | NCBI WGS metagenome assembly JAEEGF01 (sample SAMN16246542, study PRJNA631951) | gut metagenome | biome: gut microbiome; feature: rumen; material: AP-attached | host: Bos | place: Iran: Karaj | collected 2018-10
TGAACGTGCAATTGCGCGTGCATGCCGACAAAACGGTATAAGGGTATCAAGAAAACCAAATATAAATTTATTAAAATTGATATCTAATGTGAAAGGTTATTGAAAAAAATTTAAATTTCGTGTAAATTTATCTTTGTTAGCAAGGGTGGAAAGTTATGAAAAATGAATTATTACATGAATTGGAATCGCGTGGTTTTGTAAACCAATGTTCAAATATGGACGCGTTAAATGATGCATTAAATAATGGCAAGATTACGGCGTACTTGGGTTCTGACCCAACGGCAGATTCTTTGCACGTAGGACATCTTGTACCGGTGATGATGATGCGTTGGTTACAAAAATATGGTCATCGTCCGTTGATGTTGGTTGGTGGTGCAACCGGACGTATTGGTGATCCATCGGGACGTGATACGGGCCGACCAATGATGACCGAAGAAGTTTTGGCAAAAAATATCGCGGGACTTAAAAAATCTTATTCCAAATTTTTAAAGTTTGGTGACAAACCATCAGATGCGATTATTGTTGATAATTATGATTGGATGAAAGATTACAGCCACCTTGATTTTTTGGCGCAATTTGGAACCGATTTTACGGTGCCACGTATGTTGTCTATGGAAAGTGTCAAACGCCGGTTGGATAATGGTATGACATTTCTTGAATTCAATTATATGACTTTCCAGGCCGTTGACTTTTTGACACTGTATAAGAAATACGGGTGCATATTACAGTTGTGTGGTGCGGATCAGTGGGGAAATGCGGTTATGGGAATTGAACTAATTCGCAAGAAAGTTGGCAAAGAGGCATTTGTGTTGTCTACGGCACTGATTACAGATTCCGCAGGAAATAAAATTGGAAAGTCCGCAGGTAACGCGGTGTGGGTAAATGAAGACAAACTCTCGCCATATGAATACTGGCAATATTTCCGGAATACACCGGATGATTTGGTGGAAAAATTCCTTAAACTATTCACAGATATTCCGTTGGATGAAATAGAAAAACTTGGAAAATTGAAAGATGCGGAATTAAATGAGGCCAAAAAGATTCTTGCGCATGCGGCGACAACTATTGCACATGGCGAAGCGGCGGCAATAGAGGCAGAAGCGACCGCGGCGGCATTGTTTGGTGGTGGCGGTAATATGGATAGCGCCCCAACCGTTGAAATCAAACTGAACAGCGATATGGGGATTTTAGATTTCCTGTGTGCAATTGGGTTGTTTGATTCTAAATCCGATGCGCGCCGTATGATAGAGCAGGGTGGCGTTCAAATAGATGGCGTCAAAGTTACCGATTGGCGTGCCACCATTTCGCCCAAAAATGAATTCATGGTTCAACGTGGCAAGAAAAATCACATGCGGGTTCTGGTAAAATAAATGTTGCGAGCAGTTGTAATTTTGGCGGTTTTGTTTGGGGGGGCATCCGCAGGTTTTGCGGAACCGTCCGAATTGGATAAAATTCAAACGCAAATCCGACAAACAGAACAAAAGAATAAGCAACTGGAACAACAGGTAAAAACATCAGATCGTGATGTTGCGAATACAAAAAAACAACTTGTTACGGCGGCTGATAAGGTTTCTTCTTTGGAAGAATTGCGTGCGGTTATCGCCAAAAAAATTGCAGAATTGGATGCGCGTCGTGCGGAAATCGCGGCGGAATTGGAAAAAAATCGCAGTCGCGTCGCAGATGCCAGTGCCGCGATGATGATTATCGCATCGCACCCCAGTTTTGATACAGAGAATATGCATGATTTTGTGCTAACATCTGCGATTATGACCGGACTTGCCGATAATTTGGATGAAAATATTCGGGATGCGGCGCAAAAAATTGCTGAACTGGATAAAATTAGGGATATGCGCGCAATAGAAAAAGAAAAATTGGATCGCACGGCAAAAAAATACAGCGATGAAAAGAATTTACTGGATAAACTGTTGCGGCGGCGTTCTGCGCAAAATGAAAAATTGCGTAATGAACAAATGGCGTTAAAGAAAAAATTGCGTGAATTGTCGGCGCGCGCAAAAACTATTTCGGAATTGTCCGCCGGCGTGGGGAGTTCGGAAATGTCATCAGATTCGCGGTTTTCGGTTCGTAAATTAAATCAACCTGTGCGCGGGCGTATCGTCGTTCGGTTCGGGGAAAAGACGGCATTGGGATTAAAGTCGGATGGTTGGCGTATTCATACACGTGCCGAAGCATTGGTAACCGCGCCGGCGGACGGTGTTGTAAAATTCGCGGACAGTTTCAAGGGGTTTGGCCGTGTGATTATTATTTCACATAAAAACGGGTATAATACGGTTATGACGAATTTGGGCAGCATAGATGTTATTGTTGGACAAGAAGTTTTGGGTGGTGAACCAATTGGGCGCATGAATCCGAATAAACCAGAAATGTATCTTGAGGTGCGTCGTGGCAAGAATGCTGTTGATCCTGCGCGTATATTCAAAGAAGAATAATTAAATTACATATTTTTGAAAATATTACATAATACTTGACAAAACATAAAAATTGTATTATATTATGGGCATGATGAAAGAATTAGATATAAGAAATCTTGATCATGGCCGTGAAACATGGACGGCATATTATGGCGATCGTTTTGTTATAAAACGACCGCTACCGACATTTAACGAAGATCAGCAAAAGGCCTGGTTGGAAAAACAGCACAAAACCAAAGAAGCGATTGATGCAATTCGCGCGGTAAATCATACTGTTTATAATGTTCCAGAAATGACATTTATAAATGATGATGAATATCAAATTTTGGAAGAACGCGCACCGGGCGAAAAACTGACACGCGACGTGTTTATAAAATTGTCCACGCGTCAACAGCACGAAATTGTGAACAGTATTGGGACCTTTTTGGTGGATATGAACGAATTGAAACCGGCATATGCGGAACACGATCATAAAATTACCAGTGAATTCAAATTTGATTCGTTGATGTTGTTTATAAATACGCGCATGGAAAAATGGTTTAAAAAGAACGAAATTTTACAAATGCGTAAATTCTGTGAACAGATAGATTCATTTACATACGATACTTATCAGGCGTGGTCGCATGGCGATTTGAATTCGGGCAATGTATATTATGATTATAAAACCAGTACATTGTCGTTTATTGATTTTGCCGAGGCCGGCTATCACATGATTTATGCGGATATTTTTGCGCCACTGCAGACCGATTTGCGCATTGAAAAGCGTGTTTATGAAAAGTATATGGAATACCATCAACCAAGTTTATGGCGTATGATGAATTTGCGTAATCTAAAGATGCAGGAACTTATGAAATATCGTGCCGAAGCGGTTTTGATGAAACGGTTCTTAAAGGCATCGCAAGACCTGCGCAGTAATCCGCAAAGTGAAAAGGCACGCCGTAATACAATTGAAAAGGTTGCATTTATGCGTGATCAGATTGCGGCGATATTGGCGCTGGAACAGAAATACAATAAGAAAAAATAATCAAAACCACAAATAAAAAAATCTAAAATCGTGTTGCGAACACGATTTTTTTATTATAAAATTGCACTACATTGAAAATAGGGGAATAAATGTTAAAGAAAATACTGATTTTATTTGCGCTTTGTGTGCCGATTGTGGCGGGTGCGGCACCAGATAAGAAAAAAGAACCGATTGAACATCTGACCGATGAACAGATTTATGATGAATTGAAAAAATTGGCCATGGTGTTTGAGGTTTCACGTGAAAATTTCGTGGAAGAGGCCGACGAACGCAAAATGCTAGAGGCCGCAATGAACGGCATGCTTGGCGCTTTGGATCCGCATTCGTCATATCGGTCCAAAGATGAATTCAAAGATTTTAATGATAAATCGCATGGCGAATTTGGTGGGCTTGGTATCCAAATTACGTCGGACAGGGGTGCGGTTCGTGTTATTTCGCCAATTGATGACACACCGGCACAACGCGCAGGGATTAAGGCCGGCGACTATATTACACATATTGATGATGAACCGGTGTTTGATTTAACATTGAATCAGGCGGTAAAAAAAATGAAGGGTAAACCGGGGACCAAGGTTAAACTGACGGTTATATCGGGCGACAAAGAACCAAAAACGATGACACTGAAACGCGCGATTATCAAGGTTCAATCGGTAAAATTCAGTGATAAAACATTGGCGGATGCCGAAGAAGATGCACCGCGTATTGGTTATATTCGTATTTCTGATTTTGGGGCGACAACCGCCAAAGATTTGCGCAATGCAATTTCAAAACTGGAAAAAAAGAAGGTCGCGGGTTACGTTCTGGATGTGCGTAATAACCCAGGTGGATATTTGACCGCCGCCATAGAGGTTTCAGATGCGTTTTTGGATGGTGGCGAAATTGTATCTACGCGCGGGAAAGACAAGGATGATGTTGAACACAGTTATGCCAAATCGGGCGATTTAACAAATGGCAAACCGCTTGTCGTGCTGATAAATCATGGGTCGGCATCGGCATCAGAAATTGTTGCGGGTGCAATTCAGGACAACGGTCGTGGAATTATTATGGGTTCACAAAGTTTCGGCAAGGGCAGCGTGCAACAGCAAAAGCCACTTGGCGATGGAACGGCGATTCATATAACAATTGCGCGGTATTACACACCAAACGGCACATCAATTCAAAATACCGGTATTACCCCCGATGTAGAGGTTTTGCAGAGCAAGGTAGAGGCGATAGAAAAACGCGAAAGCAGTTATTCCGAAGCGTCATTTAAAAATTCTTTAAAGAACGAAGCCGCCGAGAAAAAGGCAAAAAAGAAAGATGATAAAAAAGATTCAAAAAATGACGATGATGACGATGATAGGGAATTAACCGAAGAAGAAAAAGACGCAAAAGATTATCAGTTGCAACGCGGTATGGAAATGGTAATTGCGATGTCAAAAATGTCGGAACATGCCAAGGCCGCCGCAGAGCCCAAGAAAGACGAAAAAAAGAAATAGTGATTAGTGTAAGTGGTAAGTTGTAAGTAAAACGGTTGCGATTGCAACCGTTTTTTTCTAACCACTAATCACTACCACTAACAACTAATCACTTACACTAACCACTTCCCACTATGTCTGCTTTTGTTCCTGTGTTATATGGGTAAATGGTGTGCTATAATTTCCCCATATAACCAAAGGAGGTTTTTATGATAAAAAAATGGATGTGGTTTATTATCGCAATGGTAATTTCTTTCGTGCCGGGAATTTTCGGTGTGTTCTTTACACCGCATGGGCCGTCAAATGTTTGGTATAATGGTTTGATTAAATCAGGCCTGACACCGCCAGGGTGGGTGTTCAGTGTTGCATGGACAATACTTTATATTTTGTTGGGTGTAGCATTATACCTTATCATTGTTACGGTGCGGCGCGGAATAAATAAATTTAATTCCTATGTGTTATTTGCCACGCAATTGGTATTAAACGGATTGTGGTCGTTTATGTTCTTTGGCGCGCATTTGCCAGGGTTTTCATTGCTGATTTTATTGGCATTATTTGTCGTGTCGGTATGGATGGCGCGCGAATTCTTTGCGATAAATCGCCCTGCATCATATTTGGTTATTCCGTACCTGTTGTGGATGATATTTGCATTTTATATGAACGCGTATATTGCACTGATGAATTAAATCTTTAATACACGGAATTTTGGATCACCAATATTCAGATAACGCAGCCCCAGTTCTTCTATGTAATCGGGGCTGTAGTTTTGTAATAATTGGATGTGCCGATTTATGCTTTCCAATTTTGCTTGTTCGTTTTTCAATTCGGTCTGTTCTGCGTTCAGATGCCAAACGTTTGAAACAAAACGCGCAATGTTTACTTCGCCAAACAACAGGTGAAAAAACATAAAGCACGCAAAGATTGCGAAAAAAACACCGACTTTGCCACGCAGACCACCACGCCATGCGCATCCAATAAACCTAAATAAATTTTTGATTTTGTCTTTCATGTATGCCATTATATCACACATGATACCCAATAATCAAATTTTTGCTGCACCAATGGCAGGAATTTCTGATAGACCATTTCGGATGATGGTTCGTTCATTTGCGCCAAATGTGCCAATCGTTACCGACATGATATCGTGTCATTCACTGACGGCGCGGCATACAAACTGTTTGCGGAATTTTGATAACTATGCCGACGAAGGTAATATCGGTGCGCAAATATTTGGGGCGGTGCCAAAACTGATGGCGGATGCCGCGAAAATTTTACAGGATGCCGGCGCATCATGGATAGATATAAATATGGGATGCCCCGTGCCAAAGGTTGCAACGCGTGCCGGCGCCGGTGCGTTTTTAATGCGCGATCATAAATTGGCGGGCAAAATCATAAATGCAGTTGTGCGCGCGGTTCAGATTCCTGTTTCCATAAAAACGCGTTTGGGGTGGGATGATGAACATCGGGACTGGGCCGATTTGGTGCATGTCGCCGCCGATAATGGTGCGCAGTTCGCGGTTCTGCATGGGCGGACACGTGCCACTGGGTATACTGGCGCCGCGGTGCACCCAGAAATCACAGATATGCCAATTCCAATTATTGCAAATGGCGATTTGAAAACAGCGGATGATGTTCAAAATATGTTAAATCGCGGATATAGTGGCGCAATGATAGGGCGGGCAATGCTTGGACAACCGTGGATTTTCGGTGTAATTGATGGAACTGCGAACGTGCCAGAAAATATTGGCGCGGTGGCAATGAAACATTTAAATCTGATGATAGAATATTATGGCGAAAAGACCGCAATTCCAATGTTTCGCAAGCATTTGGCATGGTATTCCGCCGGAATGCCGAATTCTTCGGAATTTCGCACAAAAATCAATCAGATAACCGATTCAGATGTCATTAAACAAGAAATTTTGCAATTTTGGGGTTGCGTTGCGAATATATAGGTCTATTATTATACAGAACATACCAAAAGGCGCGCGTTATGATAGAAGAAGTCCAAGAAGCACAATTGAATAATGAAATGACCGCAGGCGAAATGTTGCGCGCAGCGCGAACAACCGGTCGTCGTAAACGTGAAATCGCAACAATTGCAAAGCAACTTTGCATACGCGAAGATTTTCTGCAGGCATTGGAAGATGGAAATTATACTGTGTTGCCTGAAATCGTGTATATTTTGGGATTTGCGCGGAACTATGCAATGGAATTGGGTGTTGACCCAGATGTAATCGTCAAAAAAATAAAGAAAGAAATGGGTATAGATTTTAATGACGAAGTTATTCAAGGCGTCGTTGAATTGCCCGAACGTGAAAAACCCAAGGTTAAAGAAACATTGGATAAAAATTTGCAGAAATTCAAAGATACAAAATTCTGCAAATTCTTGGTGAAATACTGGAAATGGATTGTGGGCGGTGTCGTATTGTTCGCGATTGTCGGTATCATTATTGGTATGATAATTGCACCCGCCGCCGAAGAAACCGCCCCAGTAGAAGAGGTCGCACCGGTTATAAATGCAGAACCTGCATATCGCCAACCCGTCCACGAAAGATATGGAACAGAAAATCGCGAAGACGGTGAAATCGTTATCCAAGCGGCCGAAGAATCATGGGTAAAAGTTGAGGATGCGCGCGGTAAGACGGTGTTTAGTCGCGTGCTGGTTTCGGGTGATTTGTACTATGTTCCAAAGGGAAATAAAAACAAGGCAACATTTGGTAATGTTGGTGGTATTGATATTTGGGTTCGTGGCGAATTGGCACCCAAGGTTGGCAAAGACCATACCCGCAAGACAGGAATCTTGTTGGATGCCGATGCGTTACTGGGAATAAATAAAAGCGCAGAAAAAGCCAAGGTCGCAGATGCAAAACCCAAAGAGACGACCAAGGCATCGGATGCCAAGGATAGCAAACCCACAGACACCAAGACCAGTGCCGATAAAGGCGCCACCGAAAAGAAACAGTAAAATAAATTTTTGGTGGTATTGAAATCTGGAATAAAAGGTCTATATTTTTCTTGCTATGTCTGGACTTATAAAGATTCGTGGTGCGCGCGAAAATAATCTTAAGAATATTGATTTAGATCTGCCAAAAAATAAATTGGTGGTCTTTACTGGCGTGTCCGGATCTGGCAAATCATCACTTGCATTTAATACTATTTATGCCGAAGGTCAACGGCGTTATGTTGAATCGTTGTCCAGTTATGCGCGGCAATTCTTGGATATGCAGAAAAAGCCAGATGTTGATTTAATTGAAGGTTTGGCACCAGCAATTTCTATTGAACAAAAAACTACATCAAAAAATCCGCGATCAACTGTTGGAACGGTGACGGAAATTTACGACTATTTGCGATTACTGTGGGCGCGAATTGGCGTGCCGCATTCGCCGGTAACTGGGTTGCCGATAAAATCACAGACAATTGCCGAAATGGTTGATTTAACATTTGATATTCCGGCCGAAGTGCGCGCGTATATTATGGCGCCACTTGTTCGTGACCGTAAGGGCGAATATAAAAAAGAATTGGCGTTCTTGGTAAAGCAGGGGTATCAGCGTGTTATCATAGATAATGAACTGTATGATTTATCGGCGGTGCCACCGTTGGATAAAAATAAAAAACACAATATTTTTGTAATTGTGGATCGTGTCCAAATGCCAAAATCTGATGCGTCTGAATCAGATATAGAAGAATTTCGTTCGCGTATGTATTCTTCGTTTGAAGGTTCGTTGCGTCTTGTGCCAGGGTCGGTCATAGTGCGCCGTTTGGATACAAACGAAGACATTTTATATTCGCAAAATTATGCATGTCCGGTCAGTGGATTCGCCGTTCCAAAAATTGAACCGCGTTTATTTTCATTTAATGCGCCGGCGGGCGCGTGCAGTGCGTGCGATGGTTTGGGTGTGCAATTGAATATGTCGCCAGATTTGATAATTCCCGATCCATCAAAATCTATTTTAGACGGTGCAATTGCACCATGGTCGCGTGGTGGCATGCTTAGTCAGTTTAACCATCTGTTAGATGCGTTACATAAACAATATAAAATTCCACTTTCAAAGCCGTGGCATACATTAACCGAAGAACAGAAAAATATTGTGCTGTATGGCACAGGCGACAAGCCAATCAAGATAAATTGGAACGGGTTTATTTATGAGAAACCGTTTGAAGGTGTGGTTAATAATATTGAACGGCGTTGGCGCGAATCTGATTCCGAAATGATGCGTGCAGAATTGGCCAAATATCAATCTGAAAAGCCATGTCCGGTATGTCATGGAAAACGTCTTAATATTCAGGCATTGTGCATAAAAATAAATGGCGCAGATATCATAGATGTTTGCGATATGTCCATAGATGATTCTTATAATTGGTTTATGGATTTGCCAAATCATTTGACACAAAAGGAAAATGATATCGCGCGTATGGTGTTGCGTGAAATTACATCGCGGTTGTCGTTCTTGAAAAATGTGGGTCTGGGGTATTTAACAATGTCGCGTATGTCGGGAACGCTGTCGGGGGGGGAAGCACAACGCATCCGTTTGGCATCGCAGATTGGCAGTGGGTTATCGGGTGTGTTGTATGTTCTGGACGAACCGTCAATTGGGTTGCATCAAAGTGATAATGACAAATTGCTTGATACACTAAAAATGTTGCGCGACAAAGACAACAGTGTGATTGTTGTTGAACATGACGAAGATGCGATGCGTGCGGCTGATTATTTGGTTGATATTGGTCGTGGTGCGGGTGTTAATGGTGGAAATATTATTGCCGCCGGCACACCAGAGATGGTTATAAAAAACAAAGATTCACTGACGGGACAATATTTATCGGGCAAAAAGAAAATTCCAGTGCCGAAAAAACGTCGCAGTGGTAACGGACATACAATAACGGTATGTGGTGCGCGTGCGAACAACCTTAAAAACATAGATGTTGAATTCCCGTTGGGAAAATTTATTGCGTTGACGGGTGTATCGGGGTCTGGAAAATCTACGTTGCTGTTGAATACGTTGTATCCGGCGTTGATGCGTGCGCTGTATGGTTCCAAAATAGAAACAGGTGCGCATGATATTATTCGTGGTATGGAAAATATAGACAAAGTTGTTGATATTGACCAATCGCCAATTGGACGCAGCCCGCGCAGTAATCCGGCGACATATACCGGTGTATTTTCAAATATTCGCGATTTCTTTGCCGAATTGCCAGAAGCAAAAACACGCGGATACGGTTCAGGGCGGTTTTCGTTTAATGTCAAGGGTGGTCGTTGCGAGGCATGTCAGGGTGATGGCCAAATAAAAATAGAAATGAATTTCTTGGCGGATGTTTATGTTGAGTGCGATAAATGTCATGGTTCGCGGTATAACGATGAAACTTTGGCGGTAAAATATAAAGGTAAATCTATTGCCGATGTGTTGAATATGACGGTGGACGAAGCATATCGGTTCTTTATAAATCATCCGCAGATAAGTCGTAAATTAGAATTATTAAAGCGCGTTGGTTTGGATTATATAAAATTAGGACAAAGTTCGTTGGATTTGTCGGGTGGTGAAGCGCAACGTATAAAATTATCCAAAGAATTATCTGCGCGCAGCACGGGTCAAACACTTTACATTTTGGATGAACCAACAACCGGTTTGCATTTTGAAGATATTAAACAGTTACTTGGCGTGTTGCACGAATTGGTAGAGCAGGGTAACACCGTCATCGTCATAGAACATAATTTGGAAGTAATAAAAACAGCCGATTGGATAATAGATTTGGGACCGGTCGGCGGTGCGGGTGGCGGACGCGTAATTGCAACCGGAACACCAGAACAGGTCGCCCAGAATCCTGAATCGCTGACCGGAAAATATCTTAAGAAGTACCTGGACAAGTAGATTTTTATCGCATAAAATTAAACAAAAAACATAAGGAGCAAAATAATGTTTGGATTTGGCAAAAAGAAAAAAGAAGCCGCCGCAGAAAATGTAAACAATGAAGCGCAAGAACCAAAAATGCCAAAGGGCATGAAGGAAACCGCGATGCGTATGATGGCGGGACAGTTTGATATGAACGATATGTTGGCGCAATTAAAACAAATTAAAAAAATGAGTAATTTTAGTGGGCTGTTGCGTATGGTGCCGGGTATGTCGGGCGCGGTCAGTGCAATGAAGGAAAAAATAAAAGATGGCAGTGTTGATGCCCAAATTAAAATATTAGAGGCAATGACCATTGAAGAACGTGCCGACCCAGAAAAAATCTTTGTAAATGCCAAGGTGCGCATTGCAGAATCTGCGGGTGTTACGGTGCGCGAAGTAGAACATATGATTAAACAATATGTGAAAATGAAACAAAAAATGGCTATGATTCAGCGTATGGGCGGGATGGAGGCCGTTATGCAACGTATGCAATCAGGGGCAGGTGAACCAGGGGCAAAATAAAAATGTCAACAATATATAAACCAAGCAGCGTTTCAGAGGCGCAACCAATGTATGCCAAAGATGGAAGTTTTTTGGGTTGGGGTATCGGTGCAAATTTCCAAGGAAATGTGTTCCCAGTGATTCTTAAACGAACGGCGAAAAATGTTGTGCCGTTGCCACGTGGTCGCGTGCATTTTACCAAGATGGTGTACAACAGCAAAACAGATACCAGCCGCGTGGAATATTGTTTCTGTGAACCGTTTTGGTTCAAAGATGCATATCGTCGTGCATGCGAATTTAGAAACGAATTAGAGAAACAATTGCATGAAAATAACAAATAAAAAAATTGCAAAGCACAAATCTTCGGTGGCATGGCTTCAACGTCAGGCCACCGATCCGTATGTCGCGCGTGCGCATGCCGACGGATATCGGGCGCGTGCGGCATATAAACTGATTGAAATAAATGACAAGTATAAATTTTTGAAAAACGGTCAGACGGTTGTTGATTTGGGCGCGGCGCCGGGTTCGTGGTCGCAATTTATTGCGCGCAACTATCCAAAAACGAAAATTTTTGCGATGGATTTGTTGGAAATAACCCCAATAAACAATGTTGAATTTTATCAGGGCGATTTTACCACAGACGAAGCATTGAATTGGTTGATTGATAAATTAAATTTGGATGATAATGCGGACGGTGTTGTTGATGTTGTTGTATCTGATATGGCACCGAATACCGTTGGACATCAGAAGACCGATCATCTGCGGCAAATGGTGTTGTTGGAATATGCGTTTGATTTCGCGTGTCGCGCATTAAAACCGGGTGGGGTGTTTGTGGCAAAGTCTTTTACCGGCGGCACGACAAATGAATTGTTAAAGCAAATAAAAGAAAAATTTGAAACGGTTCATCATGTAAAACCAAATGCTTCACGCAAAGATTCTGTTGAAATGTTTATTGTTGCGTTGGGGTATAAAAATAAGTTATAATATGAACATATAATAAAACCAAAGGGGAAAAATATGGCAAATAAAAAAACATCATCTTCAATGGTCGGCTTTGGCACGGCGGTTACAAATTTTTGGACGGGGTACTTTGATTTTATGGGTCGCGCATCGCGGTCTGAATTCTGGTATGGAATTTTGTTTGTGTTTATAGTGAATTGGTTGTTTATGGTAATATTCGGCGGAATCGTCGCAACAATTGCAAGTGCGGTTTTGTTTATTCCGACTGTGTCTTTGTCAACACGTCGTTTCCGTGATGCAGGTATTTCAATTTGGTTATATATTATTCCGATGTTGATTATATATGTTGTGCCAATTTTCCGTGGCGCGATATGGTATCAGATGATGTCGATAAATTCTGTAACTTCTGGAATGTTGGGATATTCATTGTTCTTTATCGTGTTCATGATATTCTGGATTGTGGTTGGTTGTTTGCCAAGCAGAAGATAGTATAATAGTAGCGAGTGTTAGGTGCGGGCGCATTTTTTGCGCCCGTTTTTTTTATATAAAAACCGTCATCCCGGCGCAGGCCGGGATCTTTTTGGTTCATAATAATATCAACCAGATCCCGTTTTACAACGGGATGACGATGCTAACTACTGTTCCACCGAATCGGGGAAGGGCGTTCTTTTAACACTAATTGCTATTTCAATTTTTCGGCGGCGGTGCGCGCCAATTCATCACACATTTCGTTGAATTCTTCGCCGTTGTGGCCACGAACCCAAACCCAATGAATTTTTGTATTGTTTGCCAATTCATCCAATTTTTGCCACAGGTCTTGATTTTTTACCGGTTTTTTGTCCGCAGTGCGCCAATTATTTTTGCGCCAATTTTTTATCCAGGTCTGCATGCCATTTTTTACATATTGACTGTCGGTGTGAATCTCAATTTCGTTGTGTCGGCGTGCCGCGCGGATTGCGCGGATGACCGCGGTTAGTTCCATACGGTTATTTGTGGTGTCGCGTTCACCGCCGCTGCGTTCTGCGGTGTTTTTACCATCGGTTGCAATAAATGCCCAACCGCCCGGACCGGGGTTTCCCAAACAACTGCCATCTGTCCAAATTTTTAACATTTTTTTTTACCTTTGTTTTATGATATAATATCACAAAATGAATATAGATGCCAAGAATTTACACGAAATGTCAGATGCGTTGCGCGCGACCGCGTTGCGCGTATTGAAACATGCAAAAAGTGGGCATATTGGTATTGCGCTGGGGGCGGCAGATATCGTCACAATGGTTTACGCGGTTATCTTAAATCCGGTGCAAGACCGATTCGTTTTATCGGCGGGGCATGGTTCGGCATTATTATATTCGGCACTAAAACTTGCGGGATATCGTGTTGGTGACCTTGATTCATTCCGTCGTCTTGGTGGATTACCAGGACACCCGGAATTTGGTATTGCCGGGGTGTCTGCAACGACCGGACCGCTGGGCCAGGGGGTGGCGAATGCGGTTGGAATGGCCATTGCAGAAAAACATCGAGGTACAAATGGTCGGGTGTATTGTCTGTGCAGTGATGGTGATTTAATGGAAGGTGTCGCGCAAGAGGCGATTGCCATCGCCGGTCGGTACAAATTGGATAATTTGGTATTGCTATGGGATAACAACGGTGTCAGTATAGATGGTATTGCCCAGACCGATGTGAATGTCCCAATGCGTATGCGTGCCGCCGGTTGGAATGTGCGTGATGTAAATGGACACGATTTTGATGAATTATATGATGCGGTAAGTGTTCCATCTGAATTACCACTGTTTATTAAGTGTGATACAATTATTGGTATTGGTTCAAATGTTGCCGGCACATCGCGTGCACACGGATATGATTTATCCGATGCGGAAATCGCGGTGTTAATTGAACGGTTTGATTCACCACGTGGATATAATCTTTGGAAAAATTTATCGCGTGAACATCCTGTTATGTCGCGCGTAAAATATGTATCTGTACCAAGTGTTTTGTTGCCCGATGTGCCCCAGTTTATTTCTACACGCGAAATGTCGGGATTGTACCTTGAAAGATTGCTGCAAAAGGGCGCAGATATTATTATTGGCAGTGCGGATTTAGGACACAGTACAAATGTGCGTGTGCCAGATTCGGTTGATATAACCCCAGATAATTTTTCGGGAAACTATATTAATTATGGTGTGCGTGAACATGCGATGGCGGCGATTATGAATGGTATGGCATATTCGGGTATTCGCGCCGTTGGTTCGACATTCCTGGTGTTCAGCGACTATATGCGCGGTGCGATGCGTTTAGCAGCATTGTCACACTTGCCGGTTGTGTATGTGTTAACACATGACAGTATCGCCGTTGGTCAAGACGGTCCAACACATCAACCGGTTGAACAATTGCCGGGATTGCGAATGATTCCAAATATGAATGTGTTTCGTCCATGTAATATGACCGAGGTTGCATGGGCGTGGCGAACTGCATTATCTGAAACCGATCGACCATCATGTATTGTATTGTCGCGTCAGAAAATTATGCGTGTTGGTGGTCCAATATCTGGATACATTGATGCCGGGGCATATGTCGTTTATCGCCCAAAAATGAACCGTATTCGTATAACAATTATTGCAACCGGATCCGAAGTTCCATTGGCGGTCGCCGTTGCGCGCCGTATGAGAATCGGGGTCCAGGTTGTCAGTATGCCGTCTGTATCGCGTTTTCGTGATATGCCACCAGAATATAAAAAGAATATTTTGCGTGGTCGTGTAATCGCGTTAGAGGCCGCTGCTGGCGCGCCGTGGTTTGAATTTGCCGACGATGTAATCGGAATAGATGAATTTGGTTTGACGGGACCGGGTGATATGGTGTACCGTGAATACGGCTTTGATGCAGATGCGATTGTTGCCGCAATTACATCCAAAATGAAAAATGTCAGATTTTAAATTTATAACTTCAACCGGTGAAACGATACCCATTGTGATAACTGCGCGACGGGGGGTGCGAAATATAACACTGCGACCACATGCCGGTGATATGCGTCGCATAGATATATCACGGCCATGGATAGCATCAAATGCGGCGGCGATGAAGTTCGTTGAACAGAAACGCAGGTGGCTGGAACGTTTTTTTGCAAACGCACCAATAAAAAAACATATTCAATCAGGTGATAGATTTGAATTTTTGGGTATGATGGTGACCGTTATTTATGATGGCGCAATCCGTGGTAATAAATTTACAGAAAATTGGAATGGAACATATACACTGACGGTTGGTGGTGATGAAAAGATGATTGAAAATCGTGTACGGATGTTTGTTAAATCGGAATTATTAAATAAAATCAAAGAAATTATTCGCACCACGCCGCGTGATTTATGGCCACGTCGAATATGCCTGCGCGATACATCGTCGCGATGGGGTTCGCGTTCCACAACGGGAACAATGTCGTTTTCGTGGCGATTGGGACTGGCCCCGTATGATGTAATGAGATATGTTGTGATGCATGAATTGGCGCATGTCAGGCATATGGATCATTCGCCTGAATTTTGGGCAACGGTGCGCGAACTTTATGGATTCGGTGTTGAACGCGCGCGGCGTTGGCTGAATACAAATGGTGCGCGGTTACATGAAATACTCTAACGTGTGCGTGCGTTGTTAAAAATAAATGTATTGTTTGCAATGTGTTTCAATGTTGTAATTGTGTCGTTTTGATATTTTCGTTTGTCGTTTTCCAACCTGATTTGCGAGCGTTTGCATTCGTTGATAAATATTCCCGCTAGGGCCGATAATATTATAACCAT
>JAEEGF011172888.1_pt1 | contig 16043 bp, 11 predicted proteins | sample 9134171 | NCBI WGS metagenome assembly JAEEGF01 (sample SAMN16246542, study PRJNA631951) | gut metagenome | biome: gut microbiome; feature: rumen; material: AP-attached | host: Bos | place: Iran: Karaj | collected 2018-10
GGTGCCGGGGGCCTTGATCGCGGCGGGCAGCGTGTAGGTGTAGGAGGTGGCGTCTGCGGCGATGGTCGCCACTTCGATGAACGAGTCCCATGCGTTCTTGTCGCGGCCGCGGTCGTAGGAGCCGTAGGCGGCGTAGAGTTTGTATGCCTTGCCGTTGGGGTTGCCGAATGCGAAGACGACGGTGTTGTCGTTCTGTGCGACGACTGAGATGGAGCGGTGGAATTTGAACGAGGGGGTGGAATCCACCACGCGGCCGAAGCGGTCGTCGTCGAACTCTTCGCCTGCTACGAGCGGCGTCTCGGTCTGGCTCTTGTAGAACAAGTTCCCCACCTGGTCGTAGAGACCGGCCACGCCGTTGGCGTCCAGTGCGGGAATGAAGTTGCGCTGGTAGTTGCCGTCGTTTGCGATCTTCATGCCGTAGAAGGAGAACGCCGCAAGGTTCCTGCCGGTGTTGCAGCCGAATATCGCGAGGCTGCCCGAGCCGACGCCGCGGCCGATCGAGATCGTGTTGGTGGTGTTGTTGTAGGAGAAGTAGAGCCTGTTGTCGTCGTCAATCAGGCAGCGGTAGTCGGTGTTGGCGGCGACGAAGCCGAGGTCCTGGCCGCCGCTGTGGAACATGAAGCCCTGGCCGCCGTTGCGGTTCTGCTGGTTTAGCAGGTACTGGTTGCCCGCCCAGCCCTGGCCGAAGAAGGCCGTCTGGTTGGAGTATGTTATCTTGCCGAAGCGGAAGTCCACCACCGTGCGCCCGTTTGGCGCGACGCCCGTGTTGACCCACTGCTGGCCGGTGGACGAGACGCTCTTCAGCTCCTTCGCATAGGGCAGGTTGCTGCGCTGCATGAGGAAGAAGCGCAGATAGCGGCCGTCACGCAGCGCCTCTGGCACCTCGTACGTGCATGTGGTCTGGTCCCATGCGACGTCGGCCACTTTCTCGAACGCGGTCCATGCGCGCTTGTCGTCCTCCCTGTCCTGCGCGCCGTGCGCCATGATCAGCTCGTAGTCGTTGCCGTCCTGCGCGCCGAAGGCGAACGTCACCTTGTCGTCTGAGAGCTCCGCCACACTCACCGTGCGCGCGTGCGCTCCGAACGCCATCCCCGCGACGACCAGCGCCGCAGGCAACATTCTTATGCTCATGGTCTTTTCTCCTTATGCGGTTTTATGAAAATGCAATAAGTCTTTTCTGCATAGCCAACCTTGTGGAGATACACTATCCCCACTTTCTGAAATCATTATACCACTTATCCCCGCCCCGCGCAAACAGAAAAGCCGCCCTTGAGCCAGCCGATCTAGAACACGCTATGCACTAGGCGCTAATCGTGCTATAATATTGCGCATGAGAACAAAGACTCTTCTTGTAGTGTGCGCTGCCGCGACTGTGTTCTGCGCGCTTGCGTTCGTCAACAACGTCGCGGCGATCGTCCAGTGGTGGACTGCGTTCCTTGCCGCGGGGGGCGATTCCGCATCCGTTGCGGCGAAGATGCCGGGTTTCATTCCCTGGCTGGCATGGTCCGCCGTCGACTACTCCGCCGTGACAACGTTCATCCCCATGCTCGGCTTTCTCTGCATGACCGTGTCGCTCGCGCGCATGGCGGCGGGGCGCCGGATGCGCGCCGGCGACTTTCCGTTCTTCAGGGGATCCGACCAGCTCAACGTGGCGCTTGGCCTATTCGGAACGCTGTGGGGCATCATCGTGATCGGGTACTTCCGCCTCGACACGGTGACGATGGCCGATCTGATGCAGTGCCTGCACACGGCGCTCTTCTCCACGCTCATGGCGGTGGTGTGGGTGTTTCTCGTCGACCGTCCTCTTGTGAGGCCCTACTTCACGCGTCTTCTCGAGCAGAGCGGACTCGCCGAGACTGACGACGGCGATCTCGCCGGCGCGGTGGACCGTCTCGTGGAGCGCCTCGGCGCGGCATCGGATGCGTTCGACCGCCGCCAGACTGAGTACGAGGCCGCCTTTGCGAAGCGGCAGAAGGAGTTCGAAGAGACGTCCGCGCGCCGCCACGCGGAGTTTGAGGAGACTTTCGCCAACCGTCTCGCCGAGTTCGAGGCGTCTTTCGCAAGACGTCACGCCGCGTACGAGCGCGACTTCGACGCGCGGCAGAAGGAGTACGTGGAGTTCTTCCGCCGCCGCATCGACGAGCTGGAGCGCCGGGCGGAGGGCGCGGAGGAGAAGCTTAAGAAGGTGGCGGAGGCGGTGATCGGATGACTGACTCCGACAGAAGGGCGCTTAGGCGGCTTGCGGGCGCGGAGACGACGAGCGGCCGCGCCACGACGGATGACCTGCAGGGGCTTCTCCTCCAGGTGGTGTTCGCTCTTCTCATGGTGTTCATGATCGCGTACTTCATCTTCGTGGAGACGGCGAAGAAGGAGCGCGCCGAGCAGGTGATGGAGCTGAACAGGCAGAAGCTCGTGCTCGCACTCGAGAAGGTCACGGAGGACCATCGCGTGAAATACGGGCTCAACGCGCTGATGACGCAGGGCACTGACGGACGCCGCACGTTCGACGCGGACGAGCATGTCAAGGGCGGGAAGATAGACCTCGCGCCAGCCGCGAAGGCCGCGTTCTCGTCCGGCTCCGCCGCTGCGTTCAGCGACTACTCGAACGTCCAGTCGCTTTCAGCCGAATGGAAGAACGGCGTTCTGGCGGAGGCGAAGCTCACCGAGGCGGATCTCTCCTCCGACGAGGGCAAGTGGCTAGACGACGAGGTGTCGCGCGCCGTGGAGTCCGTCAGGCTCGACGCCCGCGGCGTGCAGCGCGCTCTGGCCGCCCGGCTACAGCGGCAGTGGATCGAGAATCCTTCCGCCCTTGGGGGAATATCCGATCCCGGAGAGCTTGCCGACGCGTTGAGGACCAAATCGCTAAAGCTCGTCTCAGAGGCGACGGGCGCGGAGGTGCTGCCATGATTATGTGCGCAATTCTTTTCGCCGCGGCTCTTTCGTCCGGCAACGCCGAGTTCGACGCCGTGGCTCGCGATGGCGCGCGCGCGATCGCGCAGCGCCGCGCCGCGGAGGAGATTCTTGCAAAGGGACCGCCGGCAGGGGCGCTTGAGAAGGCGATGCTTGCCGATCCGGGCAGGTTCGAGAAGCAGGGCGACGCCGAGCGGCTGTGCAGGGACATCTTCGAGCGCGAGGCGAAGGCCGCCTTCGCGGCAAAGGCGAAGGCCATAGACGAGCGGCTCGGCATGGCGCCGGGCAAGGCCGAATTCGAGCCCTCCAAAGTTGAGGAGACGGTGAAGCGGCACTATTCGAATGCGTTCAAGGCCGAGAGGCGCTCCGCGGCCGAGAAGCAGGCGAAGGGGCTTGTGGCGTCCACGCGGCCGTCCGAACGCGACTTCGACTCCATGGACGACGCCAGGCTTGGAGCAATGATGCTGGAGAGAATCCTCATGGAGCAGAAGACGCCCGTCTTCGAGGAGAACAGGCAGTTCGTCAGCAAGCGAATGGTGGAGCCCGTGCTGGCCGACGGGCGGCGCGAGCAGAAGAGACAGGCGGAGTATCTGATGCGTGCCCGCTGCGACGCGTATGCGCCCTCCGCCCTTAGGCGCGACCTGCGCGCGCGTCTCGAGGAGAATGTGAAGGACCGGCGCGCGAAGGCGGCCGACCCGGCGAAGGAGTGGGGCGTCTTCGAGGGCATGTTCGAACGTTCCGTGGACTCGGCCGTGGAGCGACGCGCGCTTGGAAGGGTGGAGCGCAGAATCGACGGATACGAGACGAAGGTGGACGTGCAGTCCGTCGCGAAGGCTATCGCCGAGAATCCCTCGGCGCACGTCAAGGCCGGCGAGAGCGAGGCGCTTTTCCGCAGCAAGTACTCGGCGGAGATGCTGTCAGGCGCGCTGGCCGCCGCATGCGCCGAGGCGCCCGCTCAGGAGCGCGACGAATTCCGCGCATACGTCGAGAAGCATGCCGACGCTGCGCAGATAAAGAAGGCGGTAGAGCAGAGGCTGCAGAAGGACGTTCTTCCTAAGTGGCGCAAGGCGCGCGCAGAGGCCGCCGCGCGGCAGGCCGCCGAGACCTGGCCCAGGCTGGAGGACGGCACGTGGCATCCGGATCCGGAACTTGCGGACGAAACAGCGGCCCGCAGCGACTACAATGCTGCCGTGCGCAACTGGAGGCGCGCGAAGGGCATGGAGCCCCTCGCCGGGGCCGCCAAGGGAAGGCCCGTCCTCGAGGAGGCGTCCAGGCGCGCAGACGCCAAGGTCAGGGCGGCGTTCGACATCGCGCGCGCCGCGATCGCCGCGCAGAACGCGATAGTCGAAAGATGCCACAGGACGGTGCTCGAGGAATCGCGCAAGCGCAAGGACGCATTCTGGACGCGCTCGCCCGATCTCAAGGCCGTCGTGGGGCTTCTAACGCGCGCGACCGAAAGCGAGTGGGAGTGGACGCGGCTTTCGACGCTCTGGCCGGACGAGACGGCCCGCCCCGCCAACGCCGCCGAACAGCACAAGGAGCTCTTCCCCAGCGTGAGGCGCAAGATAGAGCTTCTCGCTAAGGTGATTCTCGAGGAGATGAACAAGCCTAGCCAAGAGCAGAACAAGAAGTCCGAGGATGCCCCCGAGGATTCGCAGGACGATTCCGATAACCCGCTCGACGTGATATCGATATCCGTAGAGCGCAAGGGCGGGAAGATCGAGGTGGAGCTGAAGCGCGGCGACAAGACGATCGAGCGCGCCGAGGCGTCCCCTCGCAGAGGCGACTTCGAAGGCGCAATGCGCAAGATAACGAATGCGCTTTCGGACTACCTGAAACTGTCGAAGTGAGAAATTCTTTTACAATTGAACGCAGGGTGTTTGTATGGTAAAATTAAAGCTATGCGCGGCTAGAGGGTAGTCCGCTGGGAATGCAAGGAGGTTAAAATGCAGACAAAGAGAAGAGGCTTCATAAAGGGAGTGCTCGCCGCTGGCGTGGCGCCGGTGGTCGTGCCGGCGAGCGTGTTCGGCTCGACGGCCCCCAGCAACAAGGTGCAGATCGCCATCATCGGCTGCGGCCGCATCGGCACCTCGATGGACATCAGCGGCATGGCCCAGAACGAGGACATCGCCATGCTCACCACGGTGTGCGACTGCGACGCCGTTCGCCTCGCCAACATGAAGGCAGTCGCAGAGCGCTTCTACCGCCACAAGATGGACCACCTCAAGTTCGAGATGGACTACCGCAAGGTGCTGGACGATCCCGGCGTGGACGGTGTGATGATCTGCACGCCCGACCACTGGCACGCCCGCATGGCCGTGGAGGCGTGCCTCAAGGGCAAGGACATCTACGTTCAAAAGCCCATCGCCTTCTCCATCGAGGAGAGCCTCGCCATCCAGGAGGCCGTGCGGCGCACGAAGCGCATCTTCTACACTGGCACGCAGCAGCGCAGCGAGCACTTCTGCGGCAACGGCTTCCGCCGGGCAACCGAATACATCAAGAGCGGCCGCATCGGAAAGCTCGTGCGCATCGAGACGGGCATCATCGACAACAGCCCCGCGAAGGAGTGGGACGTGCCGTTGATGGAGGAGACGCCCGACAAGCGCGACTTCGACTTCGACATGTGGCTCGGGCCGGCGCGCGACGACGTGCGCTACTCGCAGCTGCGCACGCACTGGCGCCCTGTGGATGCCAACGGGAAGCCTTACGCGAAGATCCCCGGCCAGAACGTGGGCTGGCTGCAGATACAGGACTACTGCACCGGCAACGTGTCCGGATGGGGCACGCATATGGTTGACTCCGCGCAGTGGCCCCTTGACGAGGCGATGCCCGTATCCGTCAAGGCCGAAATCGCCAACTTCATGCACGGCCGCCTCTTCAACGTGCACGACCACTGCCTCATCACGTACAAGTACGCGAACGGCGTGGAGATGCAGCTTGGTACCCCGCGCGCCTCGAACTTCAAGATCGGCGTTAGGTACATCGGCGAGAACGGCGACTGGATCTACGCCAACCGCTTCGTCTCCCGTATCCCGGAGAAGGACCGCGTCGACACCGCCTACAAGCCGAAGGCCGACATCTGGCGTCTGTGCGAGTCGAACAAGAAGGAAATCATCGAAGGCGAGCCCACGGTGCACGTGCCCCGCAACGACCTCAAGGGACACCACCGCATCTGGTTCGTGTGCATGCGCGAGCGCAAGGACACGAACATCCCCGTGGAGGCCACATGTTCCTCCACCATCTCGTGCATTCTGGGCTACCACGCGCTCAACAACCCGGGCCGCACGATCGAGTGGGATCCCGTAAAGTGCAAGTTCAAGGACCCATCCGACGAGAAGAACCTGCGCAACTGCTTCATGCGCCCGCAGTTCTCCGCCATCGAGGCGCTCAAGGAAATCAGGAAGAGAGGCTGAATATGAAGAATGCAGTTTTGTTTTCGGCGGCGATGTGCGCCGCTTCGCTGTTCGCGGCGCCGCCGCAGCAGAACTTCGCGACCGACGTGGAGGCGTATCTCGCCGCGCACAAGATCGCGGGCATCGAGTCGTTCCAGGGGCTACTCAAGTTGATGAGCGAGCCGTGCGGCGCGGCGGCGGCGATCGACGCCACCGTGCTGCCGAAGCACAAGGCGAAGAAGGTGCGTCTGTGGGGCTTTGAGCAGCTGTTCGTGTACAAGTCGTGGGGACTCGACGTGGCGGAATTTGATCTGGAGGCCGCTGCGCATGGCGATCTGCCGGACGTGGTGATCATCAACAGCAGTACCGGCCCGGACTATGCGAAGGGACTTGTCGACGCGATCTTCCGCGCGGCGGCGGAGGGCGTCCACGTGATTTCGCTTCGCCCCACGCACCGGTGGAGCGACGCGCTTGCAAGGCGCCTCGGCTTCCAGTACGGCGGCGTGCTCACGATCGGTCCGGTCGAGAAGGGCGGCGCGCTAATCCCCAACTGCCCGAAGCTATTCGAGGGCTTCCCCGCGAAGACGCGCCTCAACGCCGAGTTCGGCGCGGTCGCCAATCTGCAGCACGGCATGTACCTGACGTACGACAAGTGCCTGATGTGCGTGGCGGACGCCGGGAAGGGACGCATCGCGAGCGCAATCGCGCAGTATCCCGTGGGGCGCGGCGCAATCACGCTCGTGGGGCCCGACCTCGTGCGCTATCCGGACGATCCGGCCTGCAAGCGTCTGCTCCTGAACCTGATCGACTTCTTTCCGCCTGCCCCGAAGGCGCTGAAGCTTCCGTTCATCTACCACCCCACGCCGCCAGAGGGGAAGCCGTACATCGAGCTGCGCGTGCCAGGCACGAGGAACGAGTACATCACGGCGGCGCGTCCGCCCGACCACCTCTGGCACCCTGCGCTCTTCTTCGCGTGGAAGCAGATCAACGGACGTGGTTTTTGGGAGCCGCGCGGCGACGGCGCCGCGAACAGGGTGGTCTCGCACAGCGAGACGCCCACGGCAGACGGCGCCGTTTTCGAGAGCGAGCTCTCCTACGAGGTGAATGGACGCGCGATTCTGCGCGAACGCCGCACGGTGAAGGCGACAGTCAAGCCGAACGGCGACTATTCGCTTGACTGGACCGGACGCTTCGAAGCGCTCGACGACCTCGCGTTCACCGTCGCCAAGCCCAAGTGGGACAAGAAGGCCGGCACCGCCAACGGCGGCGGCTATGCCGGGCTCTCGATGCGCCTCGCGAGCAATGCCGACTTCGAGTTCACCTGCAAGAACACCCTCGGCAATGAGAACACCCGTTGCATGGGCGATCTTTCGGCGCGCATCGACGTGTACGCGAAGTCGAAGCGCACGGGTTCGACGACGCGCGTCTCGTTTATAGCGGACCGTCCCACCTACAACTACACGCTCTTCCAGCCCGAGCGCAACGACAACGCCGGCTTCTACTTCGTCAACTTCGCCGAGGCGTTCAACAGCGACCTCAAGATGAAGAAGGGCGAGAAGCGCGACTTCCACTACGTAGTCGACGTTGCTGCGCAATGACGTCTAGCACGGCATGGCCATGAACAGACTTGCCCTAGGAGCTGCGCTGCTCGGTATGGCGCTGGCAGCGCATGGCGCGGACGCTGAAACGTGGACGATGGCCGACTGCAGCGCATGGTCGCGCGAGAAAGACGCCGTGAAGCTGGTGACGACGCGCGGCGGCTTCGAGGTGCGGCACACGGGCGAGGCGGACTGGTGCGTGAACGGGTTCCCGCGCATCGCCGTGAAGCACGGCGACACGTTCGAGCTCGCGTGCGAGACGGAGGCTCTTTCGGATGTTCCAGATTCGCGTCCCGTGTGCCTGAACGCCGTTCTTCGCGACGCCCAGGGCGAGGTGGTCGCCTGGACGTACGCGTCGGCGGGCGCGCGGCCAGGCAGGCCGATCAAGACCGCGTTCATGGTGCCGAGAGGCGTCGCCACGATCCAGCCTCGCGTGACGGGAACCGGACTTTGCGGCGCGCGCGTGCGGAACGTGCGGGCTGTGCGCACGGGCAACGCCTTGCCTGAAGCGTTTGCGGCTCTCGCGACCGTATTCGAGAACAGGCTGTTGCAGGGATATGTGAGCGGCGCTGGATTCGAGGTGATGGACAAGCGGACAGGACGAAACTGGCGACCGTTCAACAGAAAATTCGAAGCCGCAGAGGTGATTGGGCGATGGGTTAAGGACGATGGTGCCGTATGCATGAAATACGTCCATCCTGAATCGCTCATGCGGTACCAGGCCGAGTACAGTGTCGAGAAGGATCGTCCCGAGGTCGTGGTGACGATCAAGGGCGACGGCGCGATGCCGGGCTCGATCGACTATCCGGCGGCGTTCGCCACGCGCAGGGGCGACAGGCTCATCGTGCCGATGAACGAGGGCATCAGCTATCCGGCCGACGAGGAGGACTCCATTCCTTCGCGCCTGATCGCGTACGGGGGGCACGGCATCTGCATGGCGTTCTTCGGCGTGCAGGACGACGCAACGGGCGCGGGGTGGATGGCGATTCTCGAGACGCCGGACGACGCGGCGCTCGTGGCGCGGCGCGACGCCGAGACGCAGCTGTGGACGCTGGGTGCGAGCTGGAACGACCAGAAGGGCAAGTTCGGCTACATGCGGCGCGTGCGGTATGTCTTCTTCGACAAGGGCGGATACGTGGCGATGTGCAAGCGCTACCGCGAATACGCGAAGGAGATCGGGAAGTTCAAGTCGTTCCGCGAGAAGGCGAAGGAGCGTCCGCTCGTGGACCGTCTTCTCGGCGCGCCGAACGTGTGGTGCTGGGAGAAGGACAAGATCGCCGTGGCGAAGGAGCTGAAGGCGGCGGGCATCGATCGCTTCCTCTGGAGCGCGGGCGGCGACGAGGCGCAGGTGAAGTTCCTTTCGGAGATGCCCAACGTGCTCGTGAGTCGCTACGACATCTACCAGGACATCTATCATCCAGAGCAGCTCAAGAAGCTCGGCAGAAAGAGCGGCCCGAACACGGAGGCGTGGCCGAAGGACATCGTCTGGAACAGCGAAGACCCCAAAGACTGGCGGCACGCATGGGGCGTGAAGGCGAAGGACGGCACGTGGACGCACTGCGCGATGATGTGCGACAGCGTGGCGCCCGCCTACGAGCGGCGCAATGTGGCGAACGAGCTGAAGACGAAGCCGTACAACACGCGCTTCATCGACACCACCGTGGCCGCGCCGTGGCAGACGTGCTGGAATCCGGCGCATCCGATGACGCGCTCCGACAGCCGCCATTGGAAGATGGAGTTGCTGCGCATTCTCGGCGACGAGTTCAGACTCGTCGTGGGCAGCGAGACGGGGCATGACGCGAGCGTGCCGTTCTGCGACTACTACGAAGGGATGCTCTCGCTCGGGCCGTACCGCGTTCCGGATTCGGGCCGCAACATTCCGCAGGTGTGGACGAACGTGCCGCCGCGCGTGGCGAAGTACCAGGTGGGCGAGAAGTACCGCCTGCCACTGTGGGAGCTCGTGTACCACGAGTGCGTGTGCGCCCATTGGTACTGGGGCGACTACAACAACAAGCTGCCGGACATCTGGTGGAAGCGCGACCTCTTCAACATGCTCTACGGCACGATGGGAATGTACATCTTCAACAGTCGCCAGTGGGCGGAGGACAAGGAGAAGTTCGTGCGCAGCTACCGTCTCACGTCGCCCATCGCGCGCGCAACGGGCTACAGCGAGATGGTGGAGCATCGAATCCTCTCGTCAGACCGCACCGTGCAGCAAAGCCGATTTGCCGACGGCACTGTGGTGACCGTCAACTTCGGCGACGCGCCATTCACGCTGCCTGACGGAACTACGATTTCCGCACGCGGCCACAATGTAGGGCATTTGCCAGGAAAACGCCGGTGATAGCAGGCGACCGGCGGACCTCCCGCCGCTGCACATCGGCATGGCGACGGCGTTTGCGCTAGAAACGCCGATTTGATATACTATTTAGTCGTAAACCACAAAAGGAGAAGAGAAAATGAGCAATGCCACGAAGAGTCATAGCTGGTTCGCCCCGAGCCGCCGCGAGTTCATGCTGGGCGTGGGTGCGTTCGGACTGTCGCTTGGAGCCGCCAAGATTGATATTGCGCCGCAGGACAAGTTCACTGGCAAGATTGCAGGACGCAAGCTCAAGATAGCGTCCGTTGGCTGCGGCGGCATGGGCCGCGGCGCAACCGAGAGTCTCATCAGCGCCGGCTGCGAGCTCGTAGCCGTGTGCGACATCGACCCCAGGAAGTTCGACCACTGGGAGAAGAAATATCCCGGCATTCCCAAGTTCACCGACTACCGTGAAATGCTCAAGACGATGGGCGACAAGTTCGAGGCCGTCCAGGTTGGCACGCCCGACCACACCCACGCCTACATCTCCATTGACTGCATGAACGCAGGCAAGCACGTGTACGTGCAGAAGCCGCTTGCGCGCACAGTGGAGGAGTGCGAGCTGATGCTCAAGACCTCACTGCGCACGAAGCGCGTGGTGCAGATGGGCAACCAGGGCCACCCCGGAGTGTGGCGCTACAAGGCGATCCGCGACGCGGGCGCGTGGGGCGAGATCAAGGCGATATACAGCTGGAGCGACCGTCCGATCTGGCCGCAGGGCATGAGAAAGTACGCGAAGGTGGAACCGCTTCCGACGCACTTTGCGAAGGATTCGTGGGACTGCTGGTGCGGCCCGAGCGCCGACCATGGCTTCTCCAGCGCATATCACACCTTCAAGTGGCGCGGCTGGTGGGACTACGGCTGCGGCGCCATCGGCGACATGGCCGTGCACAACGCCGACCCGGCGTTCTGGACGTTCGATCTTGGCCTTCCGGTCGAGGTCAAGGCCGACACCTTCGGCGAGGGGGCGATCGACATCGCCTATCCCAAGAAGTCCAGCATTGAAATGACCTTCGCGCGCAACAAGTGGATTCCGAAGGGCGTGAAGCTTGTGTGGACCGACGGCGGCGTGAAGCCCGATCCTAAGCTTGTGCCTGGTCTCGAGGCATACGCGGCCGAGCTTGGCGCGGCGGCCGAGGCCAAGAAGGCCGAGAAGGCGAAGAAGGAAGGCAAGCCCTACAAGGCGCCGGCGAAGATTGCGTCTATCATTCCCGGCAATGGCCTGATCGTCGTCGGCACGAAGGCGACGACCATCGGCGAATCGCATGCGGCGAAGCCTGTGTGCATTGCAGGCGACAAGGCCGCCGTCAATGCGGCGATCGCGAAGGGCGACAAGGCGTCCAAGTACAACCACTACCGCGAGTTCGTGGAGGCCTGCCTCGCCGGCGACCTTGAAAGGTGCGGCTCCAAGCTTTCCTATGCGGCGCCGCTCACCGAGGCTCTTCTCATCGGCTGCATCGCGCTCAGGTTCCCCGGCGAGAGCCTTGAGTTCAGCCGCAGGGCGATGCGCTTCACGAACAAGCCCGAGGCGAACAAGTTCCTCAAGGCGCCGAAGCGCGGCGACTGGGACTTCTCGCGGCTGGTTCGTGGTTCGTGATTCGTGGTTCGTGGCTCGTGATTCGTGGTTCGTGATTCGTGGCTCGTGGGGTTTTCAAGCCATCAAACATTCAAACACATTCAGAGAAAAGACGAAAGAGAAATGCTTAGAATCGTAGAGTGGGCGGCTGCGAAGCCGCAGAGCAGGTTCGTGACTAAGTTCCTAGAGCGCAGCGCGTTCCCGGAGGAGGCGGAGTCTGCGGCGGCCGAAGTGCTGGCCGCAATCCGCAAGGAGGGCGACGCCGCCGTGGCGCGGTACGTGGCGAAGTTCGAGGGCGCGAAGCTCTCGCCCCGCCAGTTCCGCGTGACGGAGGCCGAGCTCGCCGCCGCCGAGGCGCAGGTGTCGCCCGGGCTCAAGCGCGCCGTCAAGGACGCCCACCGCCGCGTGATGAAGTTCTCCAAGGCGTCTCTGCGCGCCCCATGGCGTATGAAGACGCCGAAGGGCGGTTCCGCCGGCGAGTTCTTCTCGCCCATGGACCGCGTGGGCGTGTATGTGCCGGGCGGCACTGCCCCTCTGGCCTCGACCAGCGTGATGACTGTCACGCTCGCCAAGGCCGCCGGCGTGAAGGAGATCGTGGCCTGCACGCCGGCCGGCCCCACCGGCACGCCGAATCCAGTGCTCCTGTACGCGCTGAGGCTCGCAGGAGCCACAGAGGTGTACCGCGTGGGCGGAATCCAGGCGATTGGCCTCATGGCGTTCGGAACGAAGTCCGTCAAGAAGGTGCAGAAGATCGTCGGACCGGGCAATGCGTACGTGACGGCCGCCAAGCGCCAGGTGTACGGTTTCGTGGGCATCGACCAGGTGGCGGGGCCTAGCGAGATCGCAGTGCTGGCCGACGGCACGGTGCCGACGAAGTGGGTGGCTGCGGACCTCCTTTCGCAGGCGGAGCACGGCTCCGGATGGGAGAAGTCGCTTCTCGTCACGCAGAGCGCGGCGTTCGCCGAAGAGGTGAAGGCCGAGCTGCTGGAGCAGACGAAGACGCTCTCGCGCCGCGCGCTCGTCGAGCGCGTCATGGACCGCGACGGCATCCTCTTAGCCGTCACGCCGACTCTCGATGAGGGACTCGAGCTTGTGAACCGCTTCGCTCCGGAGCACTTCGAGATCATGTGCAAGGACGCTCTTGCGCTGATGAAGGGCGTGCGCTCGGCGGGCGCTGTGTTCGCCGGCGCGTGGACTCCAGAGTCGGCCGGAGACTTCGTGGCAGGTCCCTCGCACGTGCTGCCCACGGGCGGCGCGGCGAACATGTTCAACGGCCTCACGCCCGACGACTTCCGCCGCCGCCACTCTTTCGTGGCGTTCACGCGCGGCGACCTCGCCGAAACGCGCGCCACGATCGAGGCGTTCGCCCAGGTGGAAGGCCTAGACGCCCACGGACGCGCCGCAAGCATCCGCTTCGAAGCGGCGAAAATATGATATACTAATCTCAACGATTTTAAAGACGAAGAAAGGCAGAAAATGAATCTAGAAGAACAAGTTAAGGAAAAGCTCGACGCGCTGCGGCCGATGCTGCAGGCGGACGGAGGCGACCTTGAGTTCGTGAAGATGGAAGGCAAGACGGTGTTCCTCAAGCTTGTGGGCCACTGCGGAAGCTGTCCCTACGCGCTGCTCACCCTCAAGGAGGGCATTGAGAGCGCTCTGAAGAGGGAGATCGATCCGGAACTCACTGTTGAAAGGGCGGTGGAGGCATGAAGACGATAAACGTATCTCTCGTTGGCGTGGGCGGGCAGGGAATCCTGCTCACGGCGAACATGCTCGCGCGCACGGCGGCCATCGCCGGAATGGACGTGAAGAAGAGCGAGATCCACGGAATGGCGCAGCGCGGCGGCAGCGTTATATCGTCCGTGCGCTTCGGCACCGAGGTGTTCTCGCCGATCATCCCCGAGGGGCAAAGCGACATACTCGTGGCGTTCGACCGTCTCGAGGCTCTGCGCTGGAGCCATTTCCTCGCGAAGGACGGCAAGGCGCTCATCAACAATACCGACATCGTGCCGGTCACCGTTTCGAGCGGCCTTCAGCAGCCAGTCTCCGACTTCGAGACGCGCCTTGCGAAGGCGTTTCCCGACGCTCTTGTGGTTGACGCCGCCAAGATCGCCGAAGAGGTGGGCAACGTCCGCACGATGAACATGGTGATCGCCGGCGCGCTTTCGGCGCTCACGCCGTTCAGGGAATCGCAGTGGGCCAAGGCCATGGAGGAGAGTTTCACGGGGCCGAAGGCGAAGCTGCTTGACCTCAACAAAAAGGCCTTCGACCTTGGCCGTGCGGCCGTGGCGCAGTAGCTGCGGCCGGAAAGGAATAGATGCTCTACTTCATAGCACCGTACCTTGAGCGCTTCTGGGGGCCTTTCCGCCTCCTGCGCTCGCACGCGCTCCTCCTTTCGGCGGGAACGTTTCTCGCGGCGTTCGCAGTGCTTTTTCTGCTGCCGAAGCTGTGGCGCTTCTCGCCGCACGACCACGGCAAGGCGATTCTCGGGCCTGACGGCATGAAGAGCGCGGGCAAGCCCACTGGCACTGGCCTCTGGGTTTCGCTTTTGGTGCTTCCGATCGTGCTTCTCGTGATGCCGCTTTCGGGACCCGTGCTGGGCATGGTGCTGTGCCTGTACATGGCCATGGCGTTTGGGTATCTCGACGACCGCGCCGTAGAACCGTGGGGACAGCTGAAGAAGGGACTTCTAGACGCGGCGGTGTGCATAGGCGTGGCGGTGTTCCTCTTCTCCACGCTAGAGGGACGCATGTGGGTGCCTTTCTTCGCGAAGGGACCTCTCCTGGGAGGGGCGTGGATGTTGCCTTGGTGGATATACGTGCCTGTGGCGGCGTTCGTGCTGTTCCTCTCGATGAACACCACGAACTGCTCTGACGGAGTGGACGGGCTTGCGGGCTCTCTTTCGCTAATATCGCTTGCGGCGCTCGCGGTGTTCCTCTACACCGTCACGGGCTACCGCCCGATGGCCAACTACCTGCTCGTGACCCACAACTACCTCGCCGTGCGCTGGGCGATCCTGCTGATGACGGTGGCAGGCGGCTTCGCGGGGTATCTGTGGTGGAACGCCGAGCCCTCCAAGGCGCTGATGGGCGACGCAGGTTCGCGTTTCCTTGGCCTTCTGGTGGGCACGGGAGTGATGGTCACCGAGAACCCGTTCCTGATACTCGCGTTTGCTCCGGTGGTGCTGGTGAACGGAGGAGGCGGGCTTGTGAAGATCCTGCTGCTGCGCGCCTTGAGAAAGTGCGGTCTGGAGGTGCGTCCGCCATCCATGCTCGAGCCTGAGGAGGAGAAGCGCAAGAGCGCCATCGTGAAGCTGCTGCAGAGCGTTCGCTTCCCTCTCCACGACCAGTGCAAGAAGAACCTCAAGTGGTCCAATGCGCAGGTGCTTGTGCGCTTCGTGCTGATGCAGGCTTTTCTGATGCCGCTTCTCTTTGTCTTGCTCGTGAAGATCCGCTAGGAATACGCTGGGCATTGTGCCGTGATATGGGCGCGTCAATAACTCCATAATTGTTCACAAATCTCACGTACTCAGTACGCGGCGCACCCCCGTTTCGCGCACTTCAAGCGCACCTTCGCGATGCATCCCTTCGCCACGGGGCAGGACTGCATTTCATTTACCGATTACCATTTTTCAAACCACATTTCTACATCTTCCATATTTCCCAAAATTTCACGATTTTTTTTCTATATTTCCGTACGTTTTCCGCTTGCGTCTGCGGTGGTATTTTGCTATACTTACCACGATCAGCGCCTTATTGTGTTTTTTGCAGTTGTGCGGTTTGCTTCAGGTCGGGTGGCTTGATACGCAACTGCCACGAGAGGGCTTATGACTTGTCTGCAAATGAAAGAGAAAAGTGTCGTCAATTCGACTCCCGCACGGCGGTTGAGATTTTCAGCTTCTCGGGCGTGCCTACACGCGCTGACGGCCTTGCTCGTTGTCTTCGCCACGGGCCTTATGTCCGTTTCTGCCCAAAACGACGCCACTAACCGGCCTCCTGTCCAGACGTTCTATCTCCCCATTCCGGAGGAGGATCTTCTGCAGACCCTCACCTCGATTCACGGCGGGGCGAGCTGGACCCTCCCGGCCGAGCCCATTGAGTCGTATAACTCAATCGTCGTGTTCGTCGATGGCACCGTCATCTACTACGACCAGTGGGAGGACGGCTACGAGCAGGACATCGCCAACCCGAACCACATCTACAGCGCCA
>JAEEGF011279495.1_pt1 | contig 16042 bp, 12 predicted proteins | sample 9134171 | NCBI WGS metagenome assembly JAEEGF01 (sample SAMN16246542, study PRJNA631951) | gut metagenome | biome: gut microbiome; feature: rumen; material: AP-attached | host: Bos | place: Iran: Karaj | collected 2018-10
TAGGAGACATATAGGTCGCAACGTCCGGCACCATCCTTTCGCCCGCAGGCGGTGAAGTATAGTATACGTCCGTCCTGTGATATACAGCCCGCTCCCTCGTTCTCGTCGCTGTTCAGCGGTTCCGCCATGCGCACTGCCTTGGTCCACTTACCATCTTTCAGTCGGCTGGCGTAAAAGTCCTCTGTCATAGCGGGACGGTTATATCTGGCAAATATCAGCATCTTACCGTCGGCGGTGAGGGTGGGCAGATACTCATCATCAGGACTGTTGATGTTGGCACCCATATTCTCGGGAGTGAACGGCACAGGGTTTGCCATTGCCTGACGGCGGAAGGCGATACACTCCAAGTCGTACTGTGCCGAAGCGCCCCACTTCTTATGTTTGCCTTTGTCGTAGCGGAGGAACGCCCGCAGCTGCTCCTCTGCCAGCCCGAGGCTGTCGTGGTCCATATACCATGCTGCCATCGTCAGCCGCACCTCTGCAAACGAAGGCTCCGCCTTCAGTGCTTTCTCAAAATGGTCGAAAGCCTTAGCTGGATTGCTCGACAGCAGCTGCTGCCCCTTCTCAAACTCGCTGACTGCCTTCTTATTGTCAACGGTATACTGAGCCTTAGCCACAGGAACCAAAGCCAGCATCAAGAGGATAATATATACAAATTTCAGTTTCATTATAAGGATAACGAACAGTTGCCGTTTTTATTGTAATCTCCATCTATTGATAGTAATAAAGAATGTTAACGCTTAAATGTGGTTTGATTGTCTGAATGTCTGAATGCTTGATTGTTTGAGTGTTTTGAATGTGTTAACGTGTTAATATGTGAATGTGTTAGTCCTTGGCGCATCAAAGATTAACGAATTAACGAATTCTCATTTTCAACTTTCAATTTAAAATATTCATTACTATACAATCGGGCAACTCAGTGGGCTAGTGATTTCGCAGCCGCGATTTCTCGCCAGCCACAGCAAGGCATAGCTGCACGTTGCCTCCACTTGGTACCCCTTTCGCTCAATTTCCTCCACCGCGCGACGCACAAGCTCCGACGCGATTCCCTGTCCTCTAAACCTGTCATCCACATAAGTGTGATTGATGACACACACACCCTTCTCCCTTTCAGGGAACGTCACTTCCCCCACCTCCTCGCCATCCGCAATGGCGGCAATCTTGTTTCTATAAGTGATGTATTCTATATCTGTATGCATACTTGCCATAATGCTATTTCATTTCTGACAGATTCTAATCATTCGTTAACGTCCTTATTAATTATTTCTCAATACACTACTTTTTTTGGTCCACTTTCTGTACCACTTGCATGGTCAATTTGAACACTGAGATATGTTTTTGTTCCAGTAATTACCAGTTTTGTTATTCACCTTTCAAATATTTTTCGGTTTCACGGTCAAAGTCGGAGATGTATTCGCGGTCTTGGCGGACGCGGAATATCTCGTATTCTTTGGTAGCTTTATCAACGGCTTGGTCGTGAGAAACAGTACCTTTATCGGCAAGGATATTGCGGCGGTTGGTGGAGAGAAACACATCGGTCTGTTTCAGCCAGTCGGCCATGCTCATCAATATCTCATCTTCTGCCATCAATTCGGCATAGTCAATAAACATTGTCACCAACCGGTTGAGTCGCGACAGTTCTTTCTCGTTCAGATAATTCTTGGCGATGGTAACGTCACGTTTCAGTATCTTGCCGTCGGGCGCATCACTCCATGTGGTCAGTCCCATAGTAGGCTGGTTTGAATCAGCACGTTCGTAGATAAGTTCCGCTGCGGTCTTTCCCGTCACAGCATAATGCAGCTTGTTCTGTACGAAGGAGTAGAATGCTTTGGTTGTCTCACTTTTCTTGTCGTAATCGTAGCTACACTGTTCAAACACATCGGCAATCTTCTGGTATGCGCGGCGCTCACTTGCACGAATCTCACGGATACGTTCAAGCAGTTCATCAAAGTAGTCTTTCCCGAAAGGTTGGCCGTTCTTGAGCATATCATCGTTCAAGACAAAGCCCTTTGTGATGTATTCCTTCAGGGTTTTAGTCGCCCAAATACGGAAGGCCGTTGCTTGATGGGAGTTGACTCGATAGCCAACAGCGATAACCGCGTCAAGATTATAGAACTTTACATTTCTGGAGACCTCTCGTGCTCCCTCTTTTTGAACTACCGAGAAAAACTCGGTAGTTGCCTTTTCGTCCAGTTCACCTTCTGCGTAAATTTTTTTTAGGTGCAATGAAATATTGTCGGTCGAGCATCCGAACAACTCAGCCATAGCCTTCTGTGTCAGCCAGAAGGTCTCATTGTTGTAGTAGACGCTGACACACACATTGCTATCGTCGTTCTGATATAGGACGATGCTATGCTGGGTTTGTTGTATCTCCTTTTCCTTCATCGTTTTACTGCATACTCTGTTTACCTATGAAGTTACGAAGTTGTTAAATTTATCACCTGCGTTCTTTGAAAAGATTATGTGTCTCTTTTGTAGTGTCATTTAGTGCATGCCTTAATAAACAATTTCCCGAAGTCTGTTACTTGGAAGTAACTTTCTTTCACAGTAATTGATTTATAGTATTTTGGTGTCCATTGTGATTCTTTTTGTTCAAGCCCCCAGTTCTGCCTTATTTTATTATATATAGTTTTATCAATAAGGATAGTCCCTGACATGTCAATAAGTATTCCCAAACTAATAAAATTTGCCAAATATGCATTTATATTTTGAGGAAATTGTAAGTTTACTTCATTGGGTAACATAGTGACATGTTCATCCAAAGTCAAATAACCCTTTCCGTCCAAAACATTACCATTAAAAGTACAATATGGTATTTCAATTTTTCCCTTTATGTACTTCAGAATCCTTGCCTCATCAGGAGACAATCTTTCTATCATATTCACAAATGAAGGATGGGCAGTATTAACCATATCAATATTAGAAGCATTGACCAACAGAGTTGTAAATAGGTCAGCAATCTCATCATTTGTAGTATATGACAATTTCTCAATAATGGGAGTTCCTATTTGAGGATGTACCTCACATTGTTTTTCCATTGGTATTTTTTCTAATTTTTCCTTATATTCATTCAAACGCTTCGTGAAATTTAATCTAAATTTATCATTTAATAACTTTACTGGAAGCAAAAAAGATGTACTAAATTCAAATACTGTTCCTAAAGCTTTACCAACGGCCATAACACTTGGTTTTGCTAAATCGTCATACACCTGTCCTAAAATATTCGGTGTTGCTTTTACTAAATCTACAATTTCGTTTGACATATCTCTTATTAACTTTTGTAAAGTTGTGTATTCCTCACATGCTTGTGTTCTTTCGAGAAGCTATTGTTTGAACTATTTGTGATTATATGTATCGAATACTTTGCTATTTTGTAGTATAGAAACAGCAGTCTGACGGAAATTTTATATTCGGTATCCAAAGAGGATTCCCATCCCACCCTTTACTTTTATCTCCATTTACACGATATAAAACCAAAACGACATCATTGACAATTGAATCTGATATGGTTCTATCGTTTGGTGATAAAAGTGTACCTGTTCCTTTTGAAATGTCGCGGTTTGTGCGAATTAATAGTTTGAATTTAACTCTTGGACGTTTCTTTTCTAACGCTATGATACAATTTATATATTCTGCGGAGTCAAAATCATCAGAATTATAACTACCTGTGTGGTGAAGTATTTCTATGATGTCTTTAATAGGAACATCTACCAATCTGTCCTTGTCATAATTGGCGACAATTTTGTCCATCAATGCAGTGTTATTCTCTATGGGAAAAATAGGGAACATATTAACGCCACCAACAATAACTGAAAGGTATTCTTTATCAAGCACATTCTTTCGTGTTGGTTTTATATTACGAGGATATACTACTTCTATGCTGTTTAATCCATGTGTTTTAATTTGATTAATTAAAACATTATTAGATTTATTTAATTCACCGAATGCAAGATATAAACTTTTCGGAATAAAAATACGCACAAGTTCTCGTTCTCGATCATAACCAAAGATTCTTGAATGTTGCCATGCAGTATCTGCTTGCATGACTTTTGAGGAACGACAATAATATACAATTTGTAAGTTTGGAAATGTCAAGCCACGACCTAAAGTATTTCCACCAACAATAATATTAAAACCTTTTGATAAATCCAATGAGTTCGAATTATTCGGATCTTTCCCAACAAAACTCTTTGAATTTAAGGTATAAATATTTATTAGCATCTCTTGAAGTATTTCATCTACGACATCCTTAAGATCATCAAAATCTTCAAGATTTGGTTTGCTCTGCTTCAAATTCTCATATGCAATTCGTAGTGCCTCAACAAAAGATTCGTCATTTGTGTCACTTTCCAATAAATTTAAATGATTTTGAACCTTTCTAGTAAATTGTTCGTGTACATCTATCCTTGCACTAGGATGAATGACAAAATTACAATTAACCTCTCCACTCAAACGTTTATGTGCACAAACTATTAAGAAATATACAATACTTGTTTGCAATCCATTGGGGCAATACATGTCATCAATTTTGACATCATCTATTTCATTCTCTTTTGTATATTCGATACAAAACGGTTTAGGGTATGAATAGAAGAAATTCCCACCGAGATAGCCTTTTCCTGGCTCAAAATAGTGAACAAATTTAGGCTGCCAATTTGATACTGATGATTGAAGTAATACAGCTTGTGGTGTTGCTGTAACTGAAATATAGATACATCCAAGAGCAGTGGCTTTAATAGAATCTATATGCTTATTTATTGTACTGGTTCTCTGTTTGTTTACAAGTGTATTTAAGCTTGCATTGTCACCCTCATCATCAAAAATAACTAATACTTTACCTTGACATGTCTTCTCTGCACATAGTAAATTCCTCCACTTTAGCAAAATACTACTATTCTTCTTAAGAACAATAATAACAGGTTTACTCTTATTTAATGAACGAAATGCTATTACATCTTGCTCAGAGAGTACAATACAATCTGTTAATGATAATTTAACTCTATTATATGTTTGTTGTTGTAAATTACTATTGTCTGAAGTAAGAATAAGAAATATTTTGTAACTATTGTCTGCAAATCTTGATATTGCGCCAAGAATCTGCGCCGTCTTCCCGCTTTGTACATTTCCAAGCAACAATCCATTAACCACACTTTTATAATCATAGTCACATGTTGCTTTATCAAATATTTGTTTCGAGTTGATCTCAACATTCTTTCTTAATTCAGTATTTCCTAATGATTGAATATAGTTATCTAAATACATATTATTCCATTGTTAAATACCATTCTCCAGATTCCATCTTTGTGAATGTCAGTTTACTTTTACCTGCATTTTGGAGGACTGTATCTGTGACAGGTTTGCCTAATTTCAAATATCCATTTTTTTCCAAATGACCTTTAATCCATTTCCCAAGAATCTTCAAATCTCCTACTGACCGAAGATTCTTGCCTCTATTTCCTCCCTGCAACTGGCATTCAAATTCATATCCGTCATTAGTAATTACAGTGAATACTTCATCCTTTACAGGAAAACCCATAGCCTCTATTCTTTGGCGATATGCTTTACTTTCGGATACAATGAGTTCAACCTCATACCAGTCTCTTGGACTTTTGAACCCTTTCCTCTTACCAGCGCCAAAGTATGCATTTAGATTACTATGGGGAGTAGCCTTTAGCGGAAAACTAATAGAAATGTTCGAATTAATTTTGCGAACAATATTACTCATTTCTTCATCCGTGAACTTTCTGACATGAGTATTATTGTCTAAAAGTGTAAATTTTGGAGTTTTAAATTCAGTAAGTGTCGGCAAATCAGAAAAACAGGTGCCTATCGTCTTATAAATTTTTTTGATACGTGTGTTAATTGCAACTGCATCTTCACCATGAACACATATGTCTGTTTCGATAAGTTCATCAGATGTTCCAAGGAAACTTCCTAAATTAGAGGAACCAATGAAAGCATAGTCACAGGTTTCTTTGTTCTCAAAAGCATACATTTTCCCGTGATAAAGGATGTCTGTTGAAACCATCACGTGCCCAATTCGATCCATCTCAAGTAATTTATTGAGTTCAACAAGAGCATCATATTGTATACGAGTAAAACGTTCAATATAGTCCATCCCAATAAAAAGATTCAGTTCCATTTTATTGTTACAACTACTTCGCTTACACACGATATCATTTAATTGAACTATTGAAGAGTTCGAAACATAGCCAGTGGCAATATTAAAACAGTCTGACTCTTCAAGTAGTTGTGGAAGTAACTGTTGGATGGATTTGTATTTGATGGCGCTTTTTAAAAGAGGATGTTCGCTTAACAATAGTTCCATATCTAAAATAGTTTTATGCGTTCTTCTATTGGCAATTGGCATAATCTCTTTTGTTCTTCATACAAATCCACACGATCATATTCTCCTCTGAACAATGGCATCAAAGCCTTAGCAACGGCATGAACACCAACAGGAGGTACAGCATTACCAATTTGTCGTCTGACTTCTGTTATATTACCAAAGAATACAAAATCATCTGGAAACGATTGAATACGAGCCCTCTCTCTATTCGTAAGGGGGCGAGGCTCAGGATAATGATACCCCCAAGTGCCTCCACCTCCTGCTGCAATTATTGTTTTAGATGGTTCATTTCGATGTATACGACGGTAAACATGACTAATCATTCCATGAACGTAATAGGGGCTATCTACTGGAATGTCCGTGAAATTACCTCCCTCGGAAATCATACTTATAATTTTTTTCGTGCGTTCAGTGACATTCAATTGTTCATTGTTATATTGTACTTTTTCTACACCTTTTAACGCTTCACCTGCAGTTACATATGGTTTCACATCACCACTCTCTCCATGTGTTGGTTTCGGATGTTGAAAAGAAAAACCTGTATCTAAACGAATACCAACAATTAATACACGTTCTCTAAATTGAGGTACCCCATAATCTGCAAAATTATATAAATGAGGTTTAATAAGATATCCTGGATCAAGCGATTGGAAATCTTCAATGATTTGACGAATGGCTTTGCCCTTATTTGCAGTAAGTATTCCCCTTACATTCTCTGCAACAAATGCTTTCGGATGTTTCGCATCAATAAAACGTAATAGGCTACGATAAAGATTACCTCTTTCCCCATGCAGACCTGGTTGTTTCCATATTACAGAAAAATCTTGACAAGGGAATCCACCTAATATAATATCACAATCTGGTATATCAGTTTTGTATGGATCTATAGCCTCGATGTCACCTTCATGAATAACATTGCCAAAATGATTTGCGAATGTAACGCATGCCTCATGTTTGAAATCATTTGCCCATACAGTCGTATAGCCTTCTTGTTCAAAACCTAAATCAAGACCTCCGCAACCAGAAAAAAGAGACAATATTCGAGGTCTGATCTGTTGTAAGGCTGTTCCGTTTACATTCTTTGTTGTATTTGTTTTTTCGTTTATGATCTGCATGTCTTGAAAACTACCCTATTATATAATATTTTTTACAATCTGCAAAATTACTCATTTTTTTTGAATTGGCAAAATAATATTTTGCAAGGTGGTTAGGTTAGTCGTTGATGATGCCGCGAGGGAACCGAAAAGTGTAGAAGGAGTAAAAAGTGTTCACTGTGAAATGCAATTGTTTTTCCACAATAAATATAGGTATTTCATTATATAAAATATTAATCATTAACTGATTATATTAATACTATACTATATACCTCCCCGAAAAACCAAAATTCATTGCATTTTACAATTCATAGTTCATACTTGGATGTATGTAATTGTAAGTCATTACGTTTTCCATGCAATCTATGAACTGGGGTGAAATGGGTGTGAACAATGGTCTCATCCCTATTGTTATTGTCATCATGTGCCACTTTATCCCACTTTTTTTTCTCAAAAGTGGCACCCTAATTTTTGGCTTTTTGGGTATAATATAATTGACGGTCGGGCACACGATGCTTCCACTCTGCCTTCGCTGTACCTTCGCTGTAGGTTCGCTCTGGCTTCGCTTCTATGGTGAAGACACGGCGAATCCAAAATGGGGTAAAACCGCCCTTAACCTTACCTATCCATATAGCGGATGAACCATGATAATAACGAGAGATAACTTCTGTCCGACGTGTCGAATGAAGAATGTTTTACCAATCTGACGTGCCTCGTCAACAATTAGTATTTTGTCATTGCTGGATATGAGATGCTTTTCTATTTTTATGATGCAAAAAAACACTTTTCCTTATTCACTTCGTCAGGCTGTAGGGCTTGGTGGCCTTGGCTTGGAAGAGGCGTTTGTTGGGCTTGGGACCCATCTGGAACTCCAGGGTGCCGCCTTCCATGAGCTGGCGGTAGGTGACGTAGCATTTATCGTAGGGTTTGCCGTTCCATAGCACGCGCTGGATGTAGCGGTTGCGGTCGCTCACGTTGGGGGCTTTTATCTCAAGGTATTTGCCGCTGCCCATGCGTACCTTCATATAAGGCAGGTAGGGCGCACCGATGACGTACTGCCCGCTGGCGGGACAGACAGGATAGAAGCCCATGGCGGAGAAGATGTACCAGGCCGACATTTGCCCGCAGTCGTCGTTGCCACAGAGGCCGTCGATATGGTTGCGGTACATCTTGTTCATCACCTCGCGCACCCAGTATTGGGTCTTCCACGGCTGGGTGGTCCACATGTAGAGGTAGGGGATATGGTGGGAGGGCTCGTTGCCGTGGACGTAGCCGCCCAGCATGCCCTCGCGGGTCACGTCCTCGGTCTCGGCAAAGAACTCGTCGGGGATGTACATGGTGAAGAGGGTGTCCAACTTCCGCACAAAAGCCTTTTCGCCGCCCATCATCTGCATCATGCCGTTCACGTCGTGGGGGACGTAGAAACTGTAGTTCCAGGCATTGCCTTCAATCAGGCCCTCGCCGCTGGTGGAGAGCAAGGAATAGGGTGTTTTCCAGCTGCCATCGCTGTAACGTGCGCGCACAAAGCCGTCCTTATAGACGTTGCGATAGCTTAATGCCCGCTGGCGATAGCTCTCGCGCACAGAATCCTCATAGCCTATCACATCGGGCAGCGTATTCTCCAGATGGTTCTCCAACGCCCAGTAAACACACCAGTCCTCGTAGGCATTCTCCAGTGTGACGGAGGTGCCGTTGCGGCTCTTGTCGAAAGGTACATATCCTAGCTCTTTGTAGAGTTTGGTGAAGTCGTAGTAGTCCTTATTAGAGGTGGAGAAGATGGCATTCATAGTTTCCAGTTCCCACTCGATATCGGGCTCGGGCAGAATCGTGTTGAGGGCGGCATCCACCATCACCGAAACACCGTGGTAGCCTATCATGCACCAGTTCTCACCACCATGATGGCTCCATACGGGCAGCATGTGGTGGGGGCTTCGGTCGTAGTGGTTATAGAGCGACAGGGCAAGGTTGCGGCTCATGGCGGTATCAGTGAGGTTGATGAGGGGGTGCAGAGCGCGGTAGGTGTCCCACAGCGAGAAGATGGTGTAACGGGTATACCCGCCATAGTTCTTTTCATCAATATCCTGATAGATGGAGGGGTTTATCATGGTGTGGTAGTAGGAGGTGTAAAACATAGCCAACGCGTCTTCCGGCCCCTGTGCCTCGATGCGACCCAGCATCCGGTTCCAATTGATGTGAGTCAGTTCGCGCACTACGTCGAAATGGCTGCGGTACTTGGGGTCGCCTTGATGCACGATGAGCAGCGTTTCGTGCGTCTGCATGTCACGATAAGACACACATGAGGCATCACGAGAGTACTGGCACCCTTCGTGCCGCACGGCCTCGCTGGCACCCCAAGTGCTGTTGGGCGAAAGACCCACGATTACCTCAAGAGTGTCGTTTCCACCGTCTTCAAATTCAAACCAGCACACCGGTTTGCGTCCTGCCATCTCGGGGAAGTTGTGCTCTTGGTCAAAACGGTTCCAAAAACCATGGTACGACAGCGGGGCAAAGTCGTGGTAGCCATACTGCTTGATGCGTTTGTTGAACTGGATATAATAATACAGCTTGCGGCAGCGGTTCCAGCCGCTGGTCATGCGCCAACCGCTGATGCTGTACGTACCCTCCACCCTGCATTCTGCCCAAAGCACCTTGCCGTCGTAGTTGTAGATGCCGTGATTGAGGTCGAGGATGATTTTTTGCGCCGCACCCTTGGGAAAGATGTAGCGGTGCACGCCGCAACGCTTTGTGGCGGTCAGTTCGCAACGAATGTTGTCGTCGTCGAGCGTGACGGCATAGTAGCCCGGCGCGGCCACCTCGGTCTCGTGGCGGAAACGCTGGCGATAGCCCCCGTCGGGGTTGTCGGCGGTGCCGGGGTTGAGCTTCGTCTCACCGCTGTAGGGCATGATGAGAATGTCGCCCAAGTCGCTGTGTCCGGTGCCGCTGAAATGGGTGTGGCTGAAGCCTACGATGCTGCTGTCGCGGTGCTGGTAGCCGGCGCAATAGTCGTAGACACGCGGCTGATAGACCCCGTTAATGTTGTGGGGTATGGTGTCAGTGTCGGGACTCAGCTGCACGAAGCCGTAGGGGAAACAGGCTCCGGGAAAGGTGTGACCCATACCGTTGGTGCCGATAAACACATTAACCCAGCGACCATAGTCAGGGCTTTCCTTAGTTTTCTGAGCCATAAGCGATAAAGATATGGCACATAGGAGGCAAAATAGGCTTAATCTTTTCATGATATAGAATGTTTCACGCTGCAAAAATACGAAAATAATTAAAAAATATGTATCTTTGCAGGCGAAAAAAGATTGAAAAAAATGCAAAAAGCCACTATTTATATCATCTTCCTTGTCGCTATTGCGCTGTATGCCAGTTGCACTCGTGACGATTATGTGCCGCCTGCATCAGGCCAAACACCACAAGAAGAAATCATCGATTCTATAATTAATGACTCTATCCCAATAGGAGGAGAAGATAATGATACCATAAACGACAATAATGACACGATAGATGATAACAACGACACGATAATGATAGGTGAAAACCTGTTGCTGAACGGTGGGCTGGAGGAATGGATGAACTCAGTGATAGTTCAATATGACACACCCGAACATTGGTCTCTCTTCAACAACTATAACGTCAGGAAGAATGATGTCACAGTATCCGAGGGGATATACTCTGCAAAGATGGAATCGTTGGAAACAGGCTCGACGGCAAGGGTAGCCCAACGCATCGCCGTAACGCCAGGGAACAAGATAAGGATACGCTTCAGCTACTACATAGAGCAGTGGAAATCGAGAGGTGCCAGAACCTACTGCTATTTCCGAACGAGGGCAGCCGAAGCATCTAATATCTCTGCTGCAGATTTGAAAGAGTTCTATGGGCAAGATGCCTATTACATAATTCGCGGAGGCGGGTACGGCCTAACCTATCTGCCACACGATTTGAACGTATGGCAGACTTTTGACGAGACAATAGAAGTGCCTCCGACGGCAAATTACTTTGTGTTTGGTGTCAACAGCTATCATGGCACAACCATATATGTTGACGACTGTTATGTTATTGATGTATCGGAATAGTAGGATATGAAGAAAGTCATTCCCTTATTGATATGGATTGTTGTGGCTATGGGCATTCTGCATGGACAGAGTTTGAATGTCAGCGACAACGCACAGATTGAACGTCAGCGGCAACTCGTCGCACCATGGGTGCGCTGGTGGTGGAACGGTGACAAGGTGGACACCCTTGAGCTAAAGCGCGAGCTGCATCTGCTGAAAGATGCTGGCATCGGAGGGGTGGAAATCAACCCTATCGAGTTTCCTTACAAGCGGTGCGACAGCGTGGGCATTCGCTCCCTCACATGGCTCAGCGATGAATGGCTTGAGGCATTGGGCAGTGTCCTCCGCGAGGCCAAGCGGCTGGGCATGGGCTGCGACCTGCTGGTGGGCAGCGGGTGGCCCTTCGGCATGGAGACCTTACCCATGGAAGAGCGGGCACAGGTGATGCTAACCTACGCCACCGAGATTGATTGGTCGAACAATACCGCTAATGAGCCTTTTGTCATCACCAAGCAGCAGATTTTCGATGCCGTAGACCCCAAAGTGACTGAACCCAATGCCGACCGCCAGTTCGAGCTGGTTGACCTCTTCGTCGTACCCGACTCGGTATACAGCATCTACCAGCGCAACGACTACTACCCCCTCGGCGATACGATACGGCTTTATCCGCTCGACCAAATCACCACCGGCTGGCATCCCTCGCCCAATAGCAAATACATGCTTTATGCCCTGGTACGCTGCACCTCCTTTGCCAGCGTCATCAACGGTGCCCCCGGAGCATCGGGACCTATCCTCGACCACATGAACCGTGAGGCGGTGCGCCATTTCCTTTACCACATGTCGCACACGCTGGAGGGGAGGTTTGGCCCTATGAAGAATTGGCTGCGCGCCTACTTCGTCGACAGCATGGAGCTCGAAGGGGCAAACTGGACCTCAGACTTTGCCGAGGAGTTCCGCCGCCGTCGCGGCTACGACTTGATGCCGTGGTTGCCCTTCACCATGTTCAAGACAGGACGGCTGGGTGACGTGGTCAGCTATGAGTATGGGGCCAAGCAGTCGCCCGACTTTAAGCGGCAGGTGCAGCAGGTGCGACACGATTTCGAGCTCACCAAGGCGGAATTGCTCCACGAGCGTTACACCCAGACGTTCCTCGATTGGTGCCATGAGCAAGGCGTGAAGGCACGCGCACAAGCTTATGGACGCGGATTCTTCCCCCTAGAAAGCTCCCTCGGCTACGACATCCCCGAAGGCGAAAGCTGGACCACCAACTACCTGCGCCACCGCATTGGCGAGGAGATGCCCGACAGCGACTACCGCCGTGGCCGTGCCTACACGATGATTAACAAGCTTGTCTCCTCCGCCGCACACCAAAGCGGTCGCCGCTTGGTCAGTGCCGAAGAGATGACCAACACCTACCGCATGTTCGAGACCACCCTCGAATTGCTCAAGCTGGGCAGCGACATGAGCGCCATCAGCGGCACCACCCACTCGGTGTGGCACGGCTTCAACTACTCGCCTCAGCAGGCGGGTTTCCCCGGCTGGGTGCAGTACGGCAGCTACCTCAACGAGAAGAACACCTGGTGGCCCTACTTTCACCTGCTCAACGAGTACCGCAGCCGCATGAGCGCCATACTCCAGAATGCCGAAATGCAGACCAACATCGCCATCCTGCTCCCCGTCGACAGCCTCTGGGCGCAATACGGTGTGCAGACCGAACCCTTCCCCAACTACCCCAAGGGCAGTCCCTACGATATACCCTACCTGCTCTGGGAGGCGGTGCACAAGAACGGCGGCAACTGCGACTTTGTCACCCCCCGCCAGCTTGACACTGCCACCCTCCGCGACGGCAAACTCATCATTGGCAAAAGAGCATACAAAGCCTTACTTGTGCCACCATCGTCTTCCATTGACAGCACACAATTCTCAATTCTCAATTCTCAATTCTCAATTACAAAAGTACCCGACCTTCCCGACCGCAACTACCTCAACTGGTACTACACAGCCCAGCAGCAACACCGTCTCCCCCACGCCATCACGATAGAGGAGCCCAACCGCTACCTGCTGCAAAACCATTACCGCAACGACCGAGGCGACGACATCTTCCTCTTCGTCAATGCAGCCCTCCGTATGGCAGTCAGTTCCACCATCGCCTTCTCCAAAGAAATCTACCAAGGCCGCACTGCCTGGGTCTACAACCCCGCTACCGACGAGAAACAACTGCTCACACTTGAAGACGGCTTCACATGGCTCTACCTTCCCCCAGCCGAAAGCCTCTTTATCATTTTTGAAAATCGTAGGGGCTTACCCCCGTGTAAGCCCACTGGGGAATGGGCCTACACGGGGGGAGGCCCCTACAATGAATGGTCTCCTGCCTACAACGAAGGGCAGCACTACTTCACCATCCCGATGCAGTGGCACCTGTCGTTGCATCACGCCATAGAGGGCTGGACACGCGACACCACAATGCAGCAACTCTGTGACCTCCGCGAAACACAGTTCAAAGACTTCGCTGGCACCATCACTTACACCACCCATATTCCCTTCGACATTGACAGTATGGGTACCGACCCCATATTCGACCTCGGAGAGGTATATGACATCTGCGAACTCATTGTCAATGGTACCAGCTGCGGTGTGAAGTGGTATGGCGAAAGGATATACGACAACGTGGCACCCTTGCTGCACCCCGGCGACAACACCATCGTGATAAAAGTCACCACCACCCTCAACAACTACGTCCACACCCTTACCGACGACAAGGTTATCCAACATTTCGTCATCAAACGTAATGTCCCCACCACTCCTGCGGGCCTCGTGGGCATCGATGGACAGATAGCCTTTTTCTAACACCTCGACATGAACAACGAAATCATCATATCCGACTCGCTCGAAAAGGTGGCACAGATGCAGCACGACGGCTACATCACCCATGCTTGGTGCCCCTGTGGAGATTGCGACTTCACGATGGACGGGAGGCCGTTTCATCTTGCAGCAGGCGACTGTATGATTGTTCCGCACCCCTGCCTTGAGTTTCGCGTCGACAGGAAGAGCGACGACTTCGCTGTGGAGGTCATTTATGTTTCCCTCCAATTCACGCAGGTCTCCACACCGCAGAGCAACTACGGAATGCGCGGACACCTTGCGCTGTTTGAGAACCCTGTGATGCACCTCATGCCTGAGCAGCAAAGAGTGTGTGCCCTTAACTTCGACTACCTTCGCAGCCGCTTGACCCTCAATACGCATCACTTCCACCGCGAGGCGATGATCAATGCTGTGCAGTGCATGATTATCGACTTCTTCGATTTTCACGTTGAGCTCTACGGTGATGTGCAGGTGAGTAGTCCCAACGCCCAGCTGATGCTCGATTTCCTCAACCTGTTGGATGGCGGCGAGTACCGCCAGCACCGCGAAGTGGGCTGGTATGCCGAGCGGCTGTGCGTCACACCGAAATACCTCTCCGAAGTGAGCAAGCGGGTGAGCGGTCAGGCAGCTATCTACTGGATTACGCGCTATACCGCCCTCGACATAGCACGGCAGCTGCGCACCACCAACCTCACCATCGAGCAACTCTCAGACCTCTACAATTTCGGCGGCACCAACTACTTCATCCGCTACGTTCAGAAAAACCTCGGCGCATCACCTAGCAGTTTCCGCGAGTAGAGCCTTAATTTGGAAAAATAGGAACAAATCACCGAATTATGGATAGTGCCTAATTCGGTGATTTGCTGTAATTTTGCAGTGCGAATAAGATAGGATGCACATTAAATAATATCCAAAGTAACAACAACTTATGCAAGAAACAATCGTTGACCCGAGACTTACAACTGCCGAAGAACACGCCGAGGGCGTGCGTCAGGCGCAGGTACTTTTCAAGTTGAACCACACGATGCCCTATACCGACGAGTACAATGCGCTGGTGCGTGAGCTCTTCGGTGACAACCTCGGCGATGATGGTTGGGTGATGCCTGGCTTGACGGGCGTCTGCTTCGACCGCGTGAAGATTGGATGCGGCGTGATGATTATGAACAATTGCCTGATGATGGGGCGAGGAGGCATCACCATCGACGACGGCGCGATGATTGCCGCCAACGCCCAGCTCATCAGCAATAATCACGACTTGCACGACCGTCAGATACTTCGCTGCAAGCCTGTCCACATCGGTAAGAACGCATGGGTGGGTGCGGGCGCCACCATCCTGCCGGGTGTGACCATTGGTGACAACGCCGTCGTAGCCGCTGGAGCTGTGGTGACCAAAGACGTGGCCCCGAACACCATCGTGGGAGGCAATCCCGCCAAGTTCATCAAAGAAATTCCCGAAAAACAATAATCAATTATCAATACAATTATGGAGTACATCAAATTATCCAATGGAGTAAAAATGCCCCTGCTGGGTTACGGCGTTTTTCAAGTGTCGCCCGCTGAGTGCGAGCGTTGTGTCAGCGATGCACTGAGTGTTGGCTACCGGCTGATAGACACAGCACAAGCGTATGCCAACGAGGAGGAAGTGGGTGACGCATGGCGCAAAAGTGGACTGAAACGCG
>JAEEGF010285440.1_pt1 | contig 16041 bp, 14 predicted proteins | sample 9134171 | NCBI WGS metagenome assembly JAEEGF01 (sample SAMN16246542, study PRJNA631951) | gut metagenome | biome: gut microbiome; feature: rumen; material: AP-attached | host: Bos | place: Iran: Karaj | collected 2018-10
GCCATAGACACTGTCAGGACTGGGAGTATCGGTCTCCACATAAGGGGTATGCTTAGTGCCGTTGAAAACATAGTCGGTAGAGATCTGAATCATCCAGCCTCCGCGTTTCTCAACAGCAGCAGCCAAGTAAGATGGAGCTACCGTATTCAGGGTCGTACAAAGTTCCTTATTATCTTCAGCCTTATCTACAGCAGTATAAGCAGCACAGTTGACGATACCATCAATCTTGTTCTCTGCTACGAACTGTTCGATAGCCAGCTGGTTGGTGATATCCAACTCCTGTACATCAGTATTAAACCACTGGTGCTGGGGATAGTCCTTCTCCAGCAACTGCATCTCGTTGCCCAATTGGCCATTACAGCCTGTAATCAGTATATTCATAATTATTCAAATTCCAAGGGTTCCTGTTTGTCCTTTAAGTAATAATCGTTCAGCATACCAATAAAAGTCGAAATCTCCTTCACAGCGTGCTGGGTGTTGGTGGTTATCTCTTTCTTCTGCAGGCGTAGCATCATCACGCCATAGAGTGAGTTGAAACAGGTCTCTATCTCGTTCTCCTCCTTGTCGGCACCACGGTTGCGCAGCTCCACAATGAAGGGAAGCGCCTTGTAGTACTCAGCATTGTAGAACGGGAACTTGGGCGAGGCAAGCAACTGGGCGTGTAACTCGCAGAGCTGTTGCATCACCACCTTGTTGATTTGCAAGTGTCCCTGCTCTCGGCATCCCTCTGAGTTCATCATGCGGATAAGGTTGCCAAACCAGTCGGTCTCCTCTTCCTTCTGCTCGTCATCGTAGTCGAAGCGGTCAATATACTCCCTGCGAATACGGCTCAGTGAGCAGCCGAAAGCACGGATGGTGTCCTCTACCTGCCACATATACAGCAGATACTCTGCGATATTGGTCTTTCGTAATTCCTGTGCAATAAACATTCAACTATGAACTATGAACTGTGAACTATGAACTAAAAAAAGCGGTACAGGTTCGTCACCGTGCCGAACAGCGACACGACGGAGAAAATAATCACCGCTGCGCCAATAATCTGGTTGATGATGCGGATGCCCTGATTATCGAAGATGGCTCGCACCTTGTCGACCAGCCACGACAGACCGTACCACCAGAGCATGGCACCGCCCACGATGCTCGCAAAGCCAATCAGCATCTCGAACGGACGGTCGGGAATGACAAAAGCAAACTGGGCGAACAACGCCATGAAAAGGAAGATGATCAGCGGATTGGAGAACGTGACCAAAAAGGCCGTCCACATGTTATACCACAGCGAACCTTTCTTCTGGCCGGACTTGTGGATTTTCTTCGTCGGGTCGGTGCGCCATGTGTACACGCCGAAAGCCAGCAGCAACGCACTACCGATAATCTGCAGGTAGAACTTGTTCTGCTCGTTGTTGATGAAGTCCATGACAAAGGCCATACCGAAGCCTGTGATGCCGGCATAGATGATGTCGCTCACGGCGGCTCCGACACCAGTCACCAGTCCATACCAACGCCCCTTGTTCAGCGTGCGCTGTACCGTAAGGACACCGACAGGTCCCATCGGCGCCGAAGCAACGACTCCGATAATTATGCCCTTGAATACAAGGTCAATAACATCTACATGTTGAATCCACATCATAAACTGGGCGCAAAGATACGAAAAAATCGGCAAATGAGCAACATTTTACCTGCATCTTACCACAGAAGCCCAAAAGCGCGGATTTGCGGCAGACGAAAAACTTGTATAAATTGTTTGACTGCCCTTTGATTATTCGACAAAAAGCATTACCTTTGTACAGCGATACAAAATGAACATATTAACACAAAAACCTTATACAATGTCACAATCCGAAAAACCTTACGTAATTGGTCTCGATCTTGGAGGCACCAATTCCGTGTTTGGCATCGTTGACGCTGATGCCAACGTCGTAGCACAAACCTCAGTGAAAACCAAAGGCCACAACGACAATGCCCAGCAGTACGTGGACGATTGCGTCGTGGAACTTCGCAAGATCATCGACCAGGTAGGCGGTATCGAGAAGATTCGTGCAATGGGCATCGGTGCTCCCAACGGAAACTACTACACGGGTTGCATCGAGTTTGCTCCCAACCTTCCTTGGGGACGCGACGTAGTGCCTTTGGCAAAGATGTTTGGTCTGGCTCTGGGACTCCCCGTAGCTATGACTAACGACGCCAACGCAGCCGCTATCGGCGAAATGACCTATGGTGCCGCAAAGGGTATGAAGAACTTCATCATGATCACCCTGGGTACGGGTGTAGGTAGCGGTATCGTTGTCAACGGACAGATGGTTTACGGATGCGATGGTATGGCAGGTGAACTGGGACACGTCATCGTAGAGAAAAATGGTCGCGAATGTGGTTGCGGACGCAAGGGATGCCTCGAAGCATACTGCTCGGCTACCGGCGTTGCACGTACTGCACGAGAGATCATCAGCAAGACAGACCGCCCCACCCTGCTCCGCGACATTCCTCTGGACGAAATCGAGAGTAAGGATGTGAGCATTGCCGCTGCGAAAGGCGATGAGGTAGCAAAGGAGATATTCGAGTTCACAGGTCGCCTGCTGGGCGAGGCATGTGCCAACTTTGCTGCTTTCAACAGTCCTGAAGCCTTCATCTTCTTTGGCGGTCTCACGAAAGCCGGAGACCTCATCATGGAACCCATCAAGCGAGCTTACGATGAGACGGTGCTGAAAATCTATCGTGGCAAGGCAAAGATGCTGGTAAGCCAGCTCGACGACGCCAAGGCAGCTGTCCTCGGAGCAAGTGCCCTGGGATGGGAAATCGCAATGGAAAGAGGCATTGTATAGACATTACTAACACATCTTCACATTATCATCGGAAACATGGGAAAAAGTCTTCGATACTTTCTTGCATTGGCTTGTCTCATTGCAAGTAATACTGCCATAGCCCAAAACCTGAATGGTGCATATTTCCTCGATGGATTTGCGTATGGACATGAAATGAATCCAGCAAAGGACTACGACCGTAAGGGCTATTTCTCATTCCCTGGCCTAGGAAACATGACTATGGGTACACGAGGGAATCTGGGCATACAAGATGTTATTTACACCAATCCCAACGGGGATGGCGTAACTTCGTTTCTTAATCCCCATCTGGATGTCAAAGAGGTAATGAGCAACTTCCAGAAGAATAACAAGTTCCTCTTCGATAGTCGTGTCGAAATCCTGAGCTTTGGATTCCGTGCTTTCAATGGTTACAATACCTTTAACTTAGGCACTCGAGTGAATGCTGGATTGAAAGCGCCCTACGAACTATTCGACGTAATGAAGAACCTGCAAAATCAAGACTACGATGTCAAAGATTTCTATGCACAGGCTCAAGGTTGGGTAGAAATGGGATTCGGACATAGTCATGAAGTAGGCAAAGCTTGGCGCGTTGGAGGAAAGATGAAAATCCTTTTAGGCGCAGCCAGAGCCGAGGCCAATGGTAACAGACTGCAACTTGAGAACACTGGCAGAAACCGATGGACTGCCACTGTAGATGCCAGTGTGGAGACAAGTATGAAGGGACTCACTTGGGGAGAAACTGAAACAAAGCGACATTCACCTCAATACATGGAGCAACATCCTAAGGAAAAGCCTACCTACGAACAAGTTGACTTTGGGAACTTGGACCTGGATGACCCAGGTGTAGGAGGTGGAGGTGTGGCTTTCGACCTTGGTGCAGAGTGGGATTTAGGCAAGCAAGGACTCGTAAAAGGATTAAAGATCTCGGCAGCCCTGCTCGACTTAGGTTTCATCAAATGGAAGAACACCCTTACAGCATCGAACCACGGTGAGAGTTTCGTTTTCCGAGGATTCGACGAAGCTACCATCTCTGATAGCGATTGGAGTGACTGGGAAGAAGAGGAATGGGATGACGTGGGAACTCGACTTGAAGACCTCTATCCACTAGAAGCTGAGAAAACGGTAAGTAAAGTCCATGCTATAGGAGCTACACTTAACATTGGTGTTGAGTATGCCCTACCCTCCTATGACAAACTGAGCTTCGGACTACTTTCTACAACCCGAATGCAAGGAAAATACTCCTGGAACGAAGAGCGCCTCTCCGTTACCCTTTCCCCTGCTAAAGCCTTTGAGATTGCACTCAGCGGCGCTGTTGGAACATTGGGAGCCAGTGTGGGTGGTGTCATCAATGTCCATCCTCGTGGTTTCAACCTCTTTTTCGGTATGGACCACATGCTTGGAAAATTCTCCAAGAAAGGCATTCCCCAAAAGAACAATGCTGACTTCACCTTTGGTATAAACTTCCCCATCGGAAAAAGCAAAATGTAATTATAAGCATGATTATTCTATTTTTCAAGACACCTCAAGGAACTATCATCGCAACGGAATGCGAGAAGCATCTCAGCGATGAGGATATACAAAAACTCTGCTGGCTTTATGGCAAGGCAGAACTGCTCGACAAACAAGAGTTGGAAGGCTTCTACATAGGCCCCCGTCGCGAAATGGTAACTCCCTGGAGTACCAATGCTGTGGAGATTACCCAGAACATGAACATCCAGGGGATATCTCGCATAGAAGAGTATTTCCCCGCCAAGGACGAGAATGCTCCGCACGACCCTATGTTGCAACGCCTTTACAAGGGCCTCAACCAAGACATCTTTACCATCAACGTTAAGCCTGCCCCCATCCGTCTCATCGACGACTTGGAAGCATACAACGAGGAAGAAGGCCTTGCCTTGAGTCCGGAGGAAATAGATTACTTGCATAATGTCGAGAATCAACTGGGGCGTAAGCTAACCGATAGTGAAGTCTTTGGCTTTGCACAAATCAATTCGGAGCATTGCCGTCATAAGATATTTGGCGGAACCTTCATTATCGACGGAAAAGAGATGGAAAGCAGTCTCTTCCAGATGATAAAGCGTACGACTCAGGAGAATCCCCATCACATCATCTCGGCCTATAAGGATAATGTAGCCTTTGCCGAAGGTCCCGTCGTAGAGCAATTTGCGCCCAAGGATCATTCCACAAGCGACTACTTTATCATCCGCGATATTGAGAGTGTGATTAGCCTGAAAGCCGAAACCCATAACTTCCCCACCACAGTAGAACCCTTTAATGGTGCTTCCACGGGAACAGGCGGTGAGATTCGAGACCGTATGGGAGGCGGAACGGGTTCGTGGCCTATTGCAGGAACGGCAGTATACATGACCAGCTATCCCCGCAATACTGAGGAAGAACGCGAATGGGAACGTCTGCTCCCCGTTCGCAAGTGGCTTTACCAAACACCCGAACAGATTCTCATCAAGGCTTCAAACGGAGCAAGTGATTTCGGAAACAAGTTCGGACAACCCCTCATCTGCGGTTCTGTACTCACCTTCGAGCATCAGGAGAATGGCGAACAGTATGGTTACGACAAGGTTATCATGCTTGCCGGCGGTGTGGGTTACGGCACGAAACGCGATTGCCTGAAAGGTACGCCAAAGAAGGGGAACAAGATTGTCGTTGTGGGTGGTGACAACTACCGCATCGGATTAGGTGGCGGTTCCGTATCAAGTGTTGACACGGGTCGCTATAGCAGTGGCATCGAGCTGAATGCTGTTCAGCGTGCAAATCCTGAGATGCAGAAGCGTGCCAACAATCTCGTGCGTGCTTTGTGCGAAGAGGAAGTGAATCCTGTCGTAAGTATTCATGATCACGGATCGGCAGGCCACGTCAACTGTCTCTCGGAACTTGTGGAAGAGTGTGGTGGTCTTATCGACATGACACAGTTGCCTATTGGCGACCCCACCCTATCCTCGAAGGAAATCATTGCCAACGAGAGTCAGGAACGCATGGGCCTTCTCATTCAAGAGGAGCATCTCGAACATGTACGAAAGATAGCAGAACGCGAACGTGCACCGATGTATGTAGTGGGAGAAACCACTGGCGATGCACACTTTGCCTTTGAACAAGGCGATGGCGTACGCCCCTTCGACCTCGATGTGGCACAGATGTTCGGACACTCGCCCAAAACCGTTATGGTTGACGAGACTGTGGAACGTAAATATAAAGATGTAAGCACCGGCAATGCTCCATGCTCGACTATCAATTCCCAATTGGAGAAAGTCCTTTCTCTTGAAGCTGTTGCTTGCAAGGATTGGCTTACGAATAAGGTGGACCGCTCCGTAACGGGCAAGGTTGCACGCCAACAGTGTCAAGGTCCCCTGCAATTGCCTTTGAGCGATTGTGGTGTGGTTGCCCTGGACTATCGCGGACGTAAAGGTATTGCTACGGCACTTGGCCATGCACCTCAGGCAGGACTTGCAAATCCCGCCGCAGGTAGTGTCTTGTCAGTAGCAGAGAGCCTTACCAATATCGTATGGGCACCATTAGTAGAGGGACTTGACAGCGTAAGTCTGAGTGCCAACTGGATGTGGCCTTGCCGTTCGCAGAAGGGTGAGGATGCACGTCTTTACGAAGCTGTCGAAGCACTTAGCGACTTCTGCTGTCAGTTGGAAATCAATGTTCCCACGGGTAAGGATAGCCTTTCCATGAGTCAGAAATATCCCGATGGTTCTAAGATAATTGCCCCAGGCACCGTTATTGTTAGTTCTGGCGGACAGGTTTCCGACATTCGCAAGGTGGTAAGTCCTGTATTGGCCGACGAACCCAAGAGTGCTCTGTATCACATCGATTTCTCCTTCGACCAGTTGCGACTTGGCGGAAGTGCCTATGCACAAAGTCAAGGTTTCGTAGGAAGCGATGTTCCTACGGTAACCAATGCCGAATATTTCCGTGATGCCTTTGAGGCTATACAAGAATGTATTCGCAAGGGTTTGATTCTGGCAGGTCACGACATCTCTGCCGGTGGACTTATCACGACGTTACTCGAGATGTGCTTTGCAAACACACAAGGTGGTTTGAAGATAAACCTGAACAACTTTGTTGAGGATGATCTTACGAAGATACTCTTTGCCGAGAACCCGGGTGTCGTTGTACAAGTTGCTACTTCCCACGAAACCGAGTTTAAGAAACTCATGGATGAGTTGGGTGTTGGCTTCATCTATATTGGTGTTCCTTGCCGTGAACGTACACTGCGTTTGCGTAAAGGCGAATTTGAGGAAACACTCGACATAGATGCCCTGCGTGATGTTTGGTATCGTCCTTCGATGCTTCTGGATCGCAAGCAGAGCATGAATGGACAGGCCGATGAGCGCTTTAAGAACTATAAGCATCAACCCATAGAGATTCAGTTTGGTCCGAAGTTCACAGGACGCCTTTCGCAATATGGACTTAATCCAGACAGAAGGAAGCCAACTGGCATTCGTGCCGCCATCATTCGTGAGAAAGGCACCAATGGCGAACGCGAGATGGCTTACTCAATGTATCTTGCAGGCTTCGATGTGAAGGATGTCATGATGACGGACTTGGTTAGTGGACGTGAGACTCTCGACGATGTGAACCTTATCGTCTTCTGCGGTGGATTCTCCAACTCCGACGTACTGGGTTCTGCTAAGGGTTGGGCAGGTGCTTTCCTCTATAATCCCAAGGCTAAGGAAACACTTGACCGATATTTTGCTCGCCCCGACACCCTCTCACTTGGCATCTGCAACGGTTGTCAGCTCATGGTGGAATTAGATCTTGTTGATTCACCAAAAGCAAAGATGTTGCACAATACCAGTCACAAGTTTGAGTCGGCCTACCTCTCACTGGCCATCCCTCAGAACAAGAGCATCATGCTGGGTTCGCTCAGTGGTCAGCGCTTGGGTATCTGGGTGGCTCATGGAGAAGGCAAGTTCTCGTTGCCCGGCAAGGAAGAGGACTACAACATCGTGGCTAAGTACAACTATGCTGCATATCCCGGCAATCCCAACGACAGCGACTATGCAGTAGCAGGTATCTGTTCAGCTGACGGACGTCATCTTGCTATGATGCCCCACTTGGAGCGTGCTATCTTCCCATGGCAATGTGGCTGGTATCCTGCCCAGCATCGTATGGACGAGGTAACGCCTTGGATAGAAGCCTTCGTCAATGCAAGGAAATGGATTGAAGAAGTGAAGAAGTAGGACCCACCCCTTTCCTTCCTCTCCCTTCGCTCGGCCTTTAGGACGCTTACGAACTCGGCCTTGGACGCTTGCGTAGAGCAACGGAGCAAGAACTTGTCGGAGCAAGAAAGTGAGGGGGATTACCGTTCTCGCCCTTTAAGTGTGAGATAGAGAGAGACCTTTTCAATCTTCAATATTCAATAAGATAATGTCAATAGATAATGTGGACGCTCTTTAATACATTCCTACGCATAGGATTATTCACCATTGGTGGTGGCTATGCCATGATACCCCTCATCGAACAAAAGGTTGTCGATGAGCACCGATGGATGACGCGAGACGATCTGCTCGACCTTATCGCAGTGGCTCAATCGTGTCCTGGCATTTTTGCCGTGAACATCGGCATCTTTGTCGGATATAAATTGCGTGGCATCCGAGGCGCACTCATTACAACATTGGGAACGGTACTACCCTCCTTTGTAATCATATTGAGCATTGCCCTCCTGTTCCAGCAGTTCCGCGACAACATCTATGTAGAACGAGCCTTCAAAGGCATACGTCCTGCTGTTGTTGCCCTCATTGCCGCCCCAGTGTTTCGAATGGCTCGCATGGCGAAGATTAATCGCTACAATGTGTGGATACCCGTCGTTGCCGCCCTGCTTATCTGGCTCATGGGTGTCAGTCCCATTTATGTCATCCTTGTCGCAGGCATTGGAGGCTACATCTACGGAGAGATAGAGAACGAAAATAAACTTAATAAGACCTCGTAAGATGCTGGCATATTTTATACTCTTGTTCTGGACCTTCCTGCAGATTGGTCTTTTCGGCTTTGGCGGAGGATATGCCATGCTCTCCATGATACAAGGCGAGGTGGTGACGCATCACCATTGGATGACGATGGGTCAGTTTACCGACATCGTCGCTATATCGCAGATGACACCAGGCCCCATTGGCATCAACTGTGCCACCTATGTGGGATACACCTCACTTGTGAATGCCGGCTATGCCCCAATATGGGGAGTATTAGGTTCCTTGGTTGCCACGTTTGCTGTAGTTCTACCATCCCTGATACTGATGATTATTATCAGCCGTTTCCTCATGTCCTATCGACATCACCCCCGTGTGGAACAGGTGTTCTCGTTCCTTCGTCCTGCCGTTGTCGGTTTGCTGGCTGCTGCTGCCCTCTGTCTTATGACAGCCGAGAACTTCTCTACACCTCGTGAAAGTCCTTGGCAATTCTGGGTTAGCGTGCTTCTATTCCTCTTTGCGTTCATTAGTAACAGGGTGTACAAGTTGAACCCCATCCGCATCATCTTGCTTTGCGCCCTTGCAGGAATCGTACTTATGTAATCTGACGGTCCTACAAGTTATAGACTGACGGAGAGCTAACCATCTCCAACTCATGATAGTACAACCAACGAATGAAGGTTGTACTATTATTTGTTTAAGGTTCTACACGCTTAGGTTCGATTACATTTGAACATAGGTTCGATTGCCTTTGAACATAGGTTCGAGGTTGCTCAAGCATAGGCTCGAGGTTGCTCAAGCATAGGCTCAAGGTTGCTCAAGCATAGGCTCAAGGTTATACAAGTATAACAACATGTTTGGGCAATCCCCAGACGGGGGTATTATATTGGTCTTTGCAAGATACATAAATGAAACAACCCTGCGACATTACTATCGCAGGGTTGCATGCTATTATGAGGTATTCAAGTCTTACTTAAAGAGAAGGGGAGCCATCTCATGGAGGCTGCGACGCCAAGTAAGGAATTCGTGGGCTGTGCCTTCGGAAACATATCCTACTGCGTTAAAGCCTGCCTGCTTCAAGGCATCTACACTCTGACGAATGCCATCGGGATTCTCCTTGCTACCGCAACTCTGGAAGATGACACCAATCTCGCTGGGCTTCAGCTTGAGGTCCTGAGGCTGATAGGTACCGCCAGAGAGCAGGCCATAGTGACCAAATACTTCGGGGCGACGGAGAGTGATGAGACGGGTCTCGAAGCCTCCCATGGAGAGACCTGCCATAGCACGGTTGCGCTTGTCTGCCTTAGTGCGGAAATGACTATCGATGTAGGGCACCAACTCGTCGACAAGAACTTTCTCAAAATCCTGCGCAGTAAACTGCTGGAGTCCACCAAAGCGTATCTCATTCGTCATTCCATAGGTCATGACAATGATGAAGGGCTCACACTTGCCTTCAGCAATCAGGTTGTCCATAATGAGGTTGGCGTGGCCCTGACGGCTCCAAGCCGTTTCGTCCTCACCCCATCCATGCTGGAGATAAAGCACGGGGTACTTCTTCTTACCCTTTTCATACTGAGGAGGAGTGTAAACAAAGGCACGACGAACCTGCTTGGTGCTTTCCGACCAGAACAGAACCTGCTGAACATTTCCGTGAGGAACATTCTTCATAGCATAGAAGTCGCTGTCGTGGGCAGGAATCTCGATACCGCTCTCCCAACGTGTGGAACCATAGTAGTTCTGAGCTCCTGGGTCGTTGAGTGTACCACCATCAACAGTAAGATGATAGTAGTGGAAACCTTCATCCATCGGTCCTGCTGTCTGACCTACCCATGAACCATCATAAGCCTTATGGAGTTGGGTGCCTCCGCTTCCGCCAAGTCCAAGGCTGACAGTAATATGCTGGGCTTCGGGTGCCTCGACACGGAAGCGAACATAACCTTGAGAGTTGACCTGAGGATAGAGGCGACCGGGCTGGTTCATAACGGAGGGCTTGAAGTCCTCTGTAACACCTGCCAATTCAGGGAAAGCAAGGTCGGGATTGAAGGTGGGCTGCTGCTGGCCCTGTCCACGCTGCTGACGACGAGGCTGACGTGCAGGACGCTTTGGAGTATCCCAAAGAGGCTCCTTCATGTCATGGATATACTCATAAGCAAGTTTAGGCCTGTACTCGCTATCGAAAGGCAATGGATAGTTGCGTGCGCCCAACCATGAATCGCGGTCTGAGAGGTTCCAGAAGGTGACACAATCAATAACGTCGCTGTGCTTGCGGAACTGACGGAACACACGAGCATACTGGTCAGCAAGGTGTTGCTTGATGCTGTCGCTGACAGTTGCGCCTTCGCGGCTGAACTGAAGGCCACCACCCATCTCTTCATTAACGCGGATGTCGAGTTCGGTAACGTGGATGTGCTTAACGATAGTCTTATACAGATTGAGGGCATCGTCGATTTCCTTCTCTGAGGGACCATAGATATTGTAGTGACCTTGCATACCAATACCGTCGATGGGTACACCTGCCTCCTTCATCTTCTTTACCATATCATAGATGCGACGGCTCTTGACGGGATCACATTCGTTATAATCATTATAGAAAAGAAGTGCTTTGGGGTCTGCTTCACGGGCAAACTGGAAGGCTTTAGCAATGAACTCATCACCACAGAGCTTGTACATGGCACTCTGGCGATAAGGGTCGGTGGCATTGCGATCATCCGTCATAGCCTCATTAACAACATCCCAGCAGTAAACGACATCCTTATAGCGCGATACTACAGCATGGATGTGGTTGCGCATGCGCTCATAGAACTTCTCTTTTGTTGGGTTGTCACCAAGCATCCAACGGCCTATCTGGGAGTGCCACATAAGGCAGTGTCCACGCAGTTTAATTCCATTCTCACGGCAGAAGTTGGCAATGCGGTCGGCATTATCCCAATTGAATTCGCCTTCGCGAGGCTCTGTGGGCTCGGGCTTCATGTCGTTCTCACATGTCATGCTGTTAAACTCACGGGCAATGAGAGCCTTTTGCTGAGGATTAGTGACATTGCGCTGATTGACAGCCACACCAATCATAAAATGATCTTTGTAGGCATCTTTCAGGCCTTGGGCATTCGTCGGCATACTCATGAGCAGCAGGACGAAAGACGGGAAAAGGTTTTTAATTAGCTTCATTTTAATATAAGAATTAAATGGTTAAGCATTTGTACCACAAAGTTATAAGAAAAAGGAACATGCGCATGCACGCATGTGTTTCTTTCGCTTTCGTGTTTGTCTCAAAACGCAAAAAAGGGAGAAAACTCCCTTTCTTGCATCAATTCCGAATAGTCTATGGCTTTCGGATGAAGAACTTATTTCCAATGCTTATTTCTCTTCCGTCTCTTCTTCAGACTTCTCTTCATCGAAGTCGGTGATGTCGTTTTCAATGAGGATGTTGTACCATTGAATGAGCTTCTTGATATCGGAAGCATGTACGCGGTCACGGTCGAACTCGGGAAGGACTTCTCCCATGAACTGGAAGAGTTCATCCTTCGTGGCGGTCTTCAGGTTGAGGGAAGTGACAGTCTTTGCCTGTTCCTTTGCCTTGATGTTATTAAGAACCTGACGCAAGGGCACTTCTTCCTCATCGGTGTACATGGCGATGTCGGCCAGTGAGATAATACGATCGGTGCCAAAAGCAGGCTGACGCTTGTGAGCCTCATCAAGGGTTTCTACAATAAGACTACGGTTACCACGCGAAACAAGGCGATAGAGCCCTGGTTTGCCAGAAATGGCGAGAATTTTCTTTAACATATGCTTTAAGTTTTAGGATTCATTAATGGTGATTTGTGAGAATATTTCCTGCAGCTGGGGAATAAGTGGCGAAACCTCATCGTTCGAGACTACGAAGTCGGCTCGACTTAGGGCCTCATCGGCACGCTGCATGGCAATGCGGCTAAGCACCTCTTGTTCGCTTAACCCGTCACGAGAAAGCACACGCTGCACACGAAGGTCTAATGGAGCATCGACAAAGAGCACCTTATCGACTTCCGTATCAAAATGGCTCTCATAAAGGATTGCACTCTCGACAGCGACAATGGGTGCGGAACAACGAGAATACCATTCATGCAGGTCGCGACGAACAGCGGGATGTACGATAGCATTGACCTCTCGTGCATGTTCCTCCGAAGCGAAGAGGTACTGCGATAGAAGGGACTTATCAAGTTCTCCGTCTTCATTATAGAGGCCAGGCACAAGAGCAGAAAGTGCCTTAACTACATCAGGCTCGCACAAAGTAATGATGCGAGCTCGAATATCGCAGTTATATATGGGGATTTGGAATACCGACGACAAGATGTTACAAACATACGACTTGCCGCTTCCTATTCCGCCAGTGACGCCTAACTTTATCATTGTCTGCTATTCCTCCTCGCTGACGGTTTCCACCAGATAGTCGACCTCCTGTGGCTGTATGCGTACGTTGCTCACACCATCGGGGATGCTCTTCAGGCGAATAGGGATTTTTGTCTTGCCCTGCTTCTGCAAGTCGAGTATCTCTTCATAGGTAACAACAGACACAAACTTGTCGCGCGTTACCTCGCGATTGCGTGTATAACCGACAGTATAAGTAACCTGAACAGCAGAAGGGAAGGTTCTCAACTGCCTATCTCCAGGGAAGTTGAGGGAAACGACGGGTACATCGACGGTGTTCTCCATATAGACATCCACCAAAGCAGTAAGTTTCACCTTCTTGGGTTCGGCCTTACTACCGAGAACAGGAGCAAGGGCAACTTCCACCGATGTATTCTCGCGAAGCCCCTTCAAGTTTACAGGAACAGTAGGAACAGCAGTGAGTGTGTCGAGGATGTTGGAAGAGGCGTAAACGAGAACGTCGCTGGGCTCTGTCTTAACGCCTAACAGATAATAATGGGAATCAGTCTCAATATCCCCCACTACCCTAACGGGAATTGTAGCATGAAGCCCGTGGTTGTAGTAATATACAAGGGTATCGGGAGTGAAAGATACGACTTTTGTTCCACTTATTAAACGTTCTTGCAAAGCATCAACAACATCGAAATGGGGAATAATCGCACGTCCATAGACGCGACCTCCCGAATACTTTTTGTAAGATAGGCGAAGCGTGTCGAGCTTATGATTCCAATAGCGGACAAGCGTAGTCCCTTTGTCGCGAATGGTGACACGAATGTTTTCGGGCAAAGGAGTAGTTATTACTACATCCTTGGGTACATCGACGAGGGCGATAGGGACTTCCACCTCGTTCTCATAAGTCTCGTCAAGCGTTTGCAATAGCCAGAAGCCTGCCGAAACCGCAAGGAAGAAGAGGAATACGCCAAACTCGCGACTCCTGTAACTGAATAAGAAGTCGCGAACTCGCTTAAACATCTTAACTGCCCGAAACTTGTTCACTTTAGTTCTGACCTACTTGCGCTGTAGCGAAGACGGAATTGCGATCAACCTTGACACGAACATCACGAGCAATCTCGATAATGAGGGTGTTGTCGGCTTCCTCAATTGACTTTACTGTGCCATACAATCCACCGGCTGTGACTACAGAACTGCCCACGCTGATGCTATTGCGGAAGTTCTGGATTTCCTTTTGCTTCTTCTGCTGGGGACGAATCATGAAGAACCACATGATGGCAAAGATGACAACCATCATGATAATGAAAGACATTCCTCCTTGCTGGCCAGTTGCTGTACCCTGAAGCAAGATAAACATTGCGTTCATAATCATTTTACTTATTAGATTATTGTATAAAACGTATTAATTACTTTTTCTCAATCTTGTTTTCAGCAATCAGTCGCTTTGAAATGGTATCGAGCATGCCGTTGATATAGCTTCCACTGCGAGGCGTGCTATAGTACTTAGCCACTTCAACATATTCGTTGATGCTCACATTCAAGGGAATACCAGGGAATGACGTTATCTCTGCCAAAGCCACTTGCATAATAACGAGGTCCATTAAGGCTATGCGGTCGAGGTCCCAATTCTTCGTCTGGTCCTTAATGAGTTCACGGAAGCTGTCCTCACCCTTCAAAGCCGCACGGAAGAGCATAACAGCGAAGTCGCGATCATCGGAATCCTTAAACTCAGGAAGCAAAGGTTGCTGAGGTCCCATCTTCTCGTCGAAACGACGGATAGTCTTCAGTACGAAGGTGTCGATAATAGGTTTGTCGTCGTTCCAATAGATGCAACGGTCCTCGAGAATCTCGTCAAGGTCTTCGTTCTCAACTATCAGATTGCGATATATTAAGCGCCAAAGCTCGCGGTCTTCCTCATACGAGCTGTCGCCATTCTGCATATATTCCTTATAGAAAGGTTGTTCAGTTATCTTCGTATAGAATTGACGGAGGAAATCCTCCTCGTCGCTCCAGAAGGTGTTATTCTTTTCATAGAACGCACGCAATTGTTCGTTTTCACGAAGCTGGGCGATGAAACGATTCTGAATAAACTTTGTGGAGATCGTGTCGTCTTCGCCCAAGCGATGGGCCCTACTTTGACGCATCTCGATGATTCTCGTCGCCATGTGGTGAATACTTACCATCAACGTCAGCAGGAATTGGTAAAGCTCGTATGCTTTGTCAAGGCTGGACAGAAATTCCTTCTCCGCGGCCTCAGGTGTCTGGCCTTCTCTATTGTAGTGAGAATAAAGAATTTGCACCGCCTTTAGTCTAATTAATTCTCGGTTAATCATTTGTGTGTTTATATATGAAATGCAGCATTTTAGAGTGCAAAGGTACGAATAAGTGTGCGAAAATACAATTTTTATTAGTCATTTTATCCTATTTAAGTAAAAAATATATCCAAATTATTTGGTAGTTTTGAAAAATAAATGTTACTTTGAGCCCAGATTTTCAATTAATTACGTTTACATTACATCATTTAAGGACTATCATCCTATGGAAGAATTAAAAAGGAACGACGATGTGAGAGACCGCGAAATAGTATTCTCAAGAACCATCAAAGCAGGAAAGCGCATATATTACGTTGATGTTAAGCGCAATAGAAAGGACGAATTGTATCTGGCCATTACCGAAAGTAAAAAGATTGTAAGCGGTGAAGATTTCTCGGCTCCGAACATCAGTTTCGAGAAGCACAAGATATTCCTCTATAGGGAAGACTTTGAGAAATTCCTGGGTGGCATGAACGAGGCCATCTCTTACATCGAAAAGGAACAAGGTAAGGCTGAACCCAGACCTGAGCCCAACCAAAACGACATCAAGATTGATATGGAGTTTTGAGTACGCCCACGTGTACTCTTATATATGTATGACCATCAGGTATCATATTCTTCGTATTTACT
>JAEEGF010828042.1_pt1 | contig 16040 bp, 12 predicted proteins | sample 9134171 | NCBI WGS metagenome assembly JAEEGF01 (sample SAMN16246542, study PRJNA631951) | gut metagenome | biome: gut microbiome; feature: rumen; material: AP-attached | host: Bos | place: Iran: Karaj | collected 2018-10
GATCAGAGCTGGGGAAGAGGCGCAGAGCGAGCCTTGGACGCAGCTTCTTATTTCTGATTTCACAGAGTTTAAGAAAACTGGAAACAGAGTCCGCTTTGAGGATAAGTATTTTCCAAGACGAAGAAAACTTAATAACCTTGTAATGGCTGAGTGCGCCGAGAATAAGGGAAGATTTATAGATGATATTCTCGATGGACTCTATCTAATATTGGAGGAGACTACCTGGTGTCTGCCGCCTCATACGAGCTATGAGAGGGATGGACGGCAGGAAACACTTCCTGATGTCACAAGGCAGATCATAGATCTTTTCCAGGCTGAGAGTGGTGCTGAGGTGGCGTATGCTGAGTATTTGCTAAGGCCTGTTTTGGATAAGATCAGTCCACACATTAGCATCTTTGTTAATGAGAGACTACGTGAGAGAATATTTGAGCCATATCTTAACAAGTTTTTCTGGTGGATGGGAGATGGCGAACAGACCATGTGCAACTGGACTCCATGGATAGTTCAGAATGTGCTGATATGTGCGCTTACAAGGCCTGAGGGATGTTTTTCTCAGGAGGAGCTTAGAACATTTCTTGAGAAGGCTGCAGTATCCTGTGACTATTTCCTTGATGAGTATGGAGAGGATGGAGGTTGTAACGAAGGTGCCCAGTACTATTCACATGCGGGACTATGCCTCTTTGGATGCCTTGAGCTTATTGATGGTGCGACATGTGGTTCTCAGAATCGCGGCTATGCGGAGATTGGCGATGACGGTAATGTGGTTGTACATGCATCTGAAGTCTTTTCAGGTGTGTATGGTGAAACAATCATCCGCAACATTGCATCCTTCATAGTTAAGATGTACGTAGGAGGCGGCTACTATGTGAACTTTGCTGATTGCAGCGCACTTCCTGGAAGACGCACTGCAAGAGAGTTCCTGTTTGGCAAAGCTATTGGAGATGAAGTTCTTGCCAGCTTTGCAGCTGCTGATTTTAGGGACGAGAGCGAAGCTGAGCAGCTTATCAGTGAGGAGATAAATCTCTTTTACCATGTTATGCAGGCCTTTGCTTATGACGAGATGATGGTATATCCGGTTTGCAGTGACCTTCCAGAGGATTCCTGGTTTGAGAGTATGGGACTAATGGTTGCAAGAGATGCGACCTATACGCTTGCTGCCAAGGCTGGAGATAATGGTGACAGTCACAATCATAACGACGTTGGCTCTTTTACCATCTACAAGGATGGAAAGCCTTTCGTGATCGATCTGGGAGTTGGAACCTATACACAGAAGACCTTCTCTGATAAGCGCTACGAGCTGTGGACTATGCAGTCTCAGTTCCATAATCTGCCGACATTTGTAGATTGTATCGAGAATGTCAACTCGAATGCTAGTGCTGGTGTATATGGTGACTCGGTTTACGGCAGATTTGTAGATAACTTGGGTGATGATCCTGCAGGAGATTTGCACAACACTCATATTATTATGCAGCGTGATGGTAAGGAATATGCTGCCAGAGATGTTGAGTGCCTTTTGAATGTTGATGGAAATACTGATGATAATGAAACTTCAGGGAACGTGACATCCGTTTTGAATATGGATATCGCTGGAGCTTACGCTGATGAGCGAATCAGAAGCTACACAAGAGAAGTCAGACTTGTAAAGACATTAGTTAATCCTGAAGTTGTGTCAGATGGATCTTTGACTTCAGGTGTGATCGTGCGAGATCACTATGATGGAGATATTCCAGTGCTTATGAGTATCATGACTTACGAGAAGCCAGTCATCAAAGATGCTGACGATGATTCTTTTAGCGTATCAATTAGCGTTGGAGATGTTGGAACCATCATGGCTTCAGGGGTAAAAGAGACACATATCAAGGAATATCCTATCACTGACGAAAGACTAGGCATCGCATGGAAACACAGTGTTTACAGGATTCTTTTCGAGCTTGATGATAAGGCTGGAGAATTCCAGTTCAGATTTCAGTAAATAATAGGCATTAAGGAATGATATAAGGGGAAAGAGTATGAATATTAAAGAGACAGACAAGCAGTGGATAAAAGAGGCACTTGCGCAGTTTGCAGGCAAGATGGAGACAGTTGTTACTCGCAATCAGGGGAAAATTCCATATACTACTGATGAAAACGGCAGATTTGATGACCGTTCTGGCAAAAAAGATATCTGCTGGTGGACAAATGGCTTCTGGGGCGGCGAACTCTGGCAACTCTACAAGCTTACAGGAAAAGAGATATTCAGACAGGAAGCCATCGGAACAGAGGACAAGATGGATGCTGCATTTATGGACTATAACGGAATGGATCACGATGCGGGCTTTAGGTGGCTTCCAACATCTGTTATCAGGTACAAGCTTGAGAATAACGCAGAATCAAGAAATAGAGGACTTCTTGCTGCAGCCAGCCTTTCCGGACGTTTTAACTTAAACGGAAACTTCATCAGAGCGTGGAATGACTGGGGTGATGACAGAGATACCACAGGCTGGGCAATCATCGACTGTATGATGAATCTGCCACTTCTGTACTGGGCATCAGAGGAGCTTGGAGATCCTAGATTCAAGGCAATTGCTGTGGCTCATGCAGATACTGCAATGAAGAGCTTTATAAGAGAAGATGGTTCTGTTAAGCACATTGTTGGCTTTGATCCTGCGACAGGAGAGTACCTTGGAAACTACGGCGGACAGGGCTACGATGAAGCATCCTCCTGGACAAGAGGCCAGAGCTGGGCTCTCTACGGATTTACTCTTAGTTATATCTATACCAAGGATAACAAGTACCTTGAAACAGCAAGGAAAGTTGCTGACTATGTGATTTCTGAGCTTGATAACAAGTTCCCGGAATACCTTGTACCAGTCGACTATAGACAGCCTGCAGAGCCAGCTTATGAGGATTCAACGGCAGCAGCTATTACAGCTGGCGGACTTATCGAACTTGCAAAGTGCATGGCAGAAAATGGTGACCAGAGCGCATCAGATTTGTACCTTTCAGCTGCTATTAAGCTCCTTAAGACTCTTCATGAAAAGAGATGTGACTACACATTAGACAAAGATAATATCCTTGAGAAGTGCACAGCTGCTTACTTTGATTCCAGACATGAGTTTGCAATCATCTACGGAGATTATTATTATCTCGAGGCACTGATGAAGCTGGATGGTAGCGCACTGACTATTTTTTAAGAAAGTGAATGACAGATTATGACCTTCGAACCCAAAACTACAGACTATAACCTTAGCCCCTACACAGGCCTTACCAGACAGAGCTGGATCGAGGCAGCAGAGTACCTGCTGGGCGGAGTTTTTAACAACATACAGAATATAGAAGAGCCGGTTGTCATGCCAAGGTATGAAACAGAGGTGACCTACCCATCCAAGGATGCTCCAGAGTGGCGCATTAAGGCGGAGATTTTCGAGGGACTTTGCAGATCCTTCTTTATTTCTGCGCCCCTTATTCATATCGAGCCAGACCTTGAGCTTAACGGCATTAACATAAGAGAATACTACAAAAAGCAGGTTCTCTACGCCGTGACTCCAGGGGAAGCCAACTATGTACTGAACTATTCAGATATGCGAGCCCTTGATAAGAGTGGTAATACAACTGCTGTATATCAGCAGACTGTTGAGACAGCAGCACTCGTTATCTGCCTGTGGCTCTGCCATGAGGAAATATGGGATACCTATACAAAAGAGGAAAAAGACCGCATTGCAGCGTTTCTCACCGACTTTGCTCATTCTAATACTGTTCCTCAGAACTGGCGTCTCTTTAACATGTTGGATATGGCATTTTTACACATGAACGGCTATCCAATTGATGAAGATATCATGCGCGATCACGCTCAGAACATCCTCCATTACTATGTTGGAGATGGCTGGTACAGGGACGGACAGTCCTTTGACTACTACTCCTGCTGGGCATTTAACATGTACACTGCAATCTGGAACAATTGGTATGGCTATGAAAAAGAGCCATATATTGCCCAGAAATTCGAAGAAAACTCAAACGAACTCATGAAGACCTATCCTCTGTTCTTTGACAGAGATGGCTTTACTAATATGTGGGGCAGAAGTGGCATCTATAGAAATGCTTCCACAAGCCCATTTGACGCTAACTTTATGATGAAGAAGTCAACTATGGATCCGGGACTTGCAAGGCGCATCTGCTCAGGATCACTTCTTCAGTTCCTGCAAAGAGATGATTTCCTGTGGAATGGCGTACCAACTCTTGGCTTCTATGGCCCATTTATTCCGCTGGTTCAGGGCTATTCCTGCGCTGAGTCTCCAATGTGGCTTGCTAAGGCTCTTTTGTGCCTCCACCTCCCTGAAGATCATCCTTTCTGGACTGCTACAGAGAATAACGGCACCTGGGAAGAACTTAAACCAAATGAAACCAAGGTTACAACCCTTGATGGGCCTGCACTATGCATGGCTAACCATGAGGCAAACGGCATAACTGAGCTTCGAACAGGCAAGATGGTAAAAGATAAATCGGACAGCCATGGAATCTGGAACTACGGTAAGCTCGTATTCAGCACCAAGTTCCCATGGGAATCAACACCTGCCGAGGGCGTAGAATCTCAGCAGTACGTTCTACAGTATATGGATAGCGAGGGCGAAAAGCCTATAACTCCTAACACCACCTTCTGGCACGGAGAAAAGGATTGCGTCCTCTACCGACGTCAGTTCTGGGAGTATGAGCCTCAGACAGAGACTCACTGGCGCACAGCAATTGACCTTGCTGACTTTACTGTTCCTTACGGAATAATAAGAGCAGATAAGATCAGGATGTTCAGACGACCACTTCGCCTGACACTTGGCTCTTTTGGCTTCCCTGATAATGGAACAGAAGTTATCACCAGGGAAAAGGACGGCTATAAGGCTATTATCCTCAAAGGAAGCAACCACACAGGTAAAGAGAAGCAGCTTGCCTTCACAATCATGGATGGCTGGAGTGACATTAAGCTTGTTAAGAGCACGGATACTAACCCTGACAGTAAGAACTCTATAGTTGTATATGCTGAGACAACTCGTACCAAGCAGTACGGCTACGAGCCATATTTCCTCATTTCCCAGACTATCACCAAGGAAGATTTAGCTGATTTTACAGATGATGAGATATTCCCTGTAAAAGAGATCACTTACACCGATAAGGAGAAGTGTGGCGGATACGGTCCTGTGACAATCACGCTTAAGAACGGTGAGACAAGAACCATTGATTTCTATGGAATAGAGTCCTGCCTGCAGCTCTGATCACTTAGTCTTCAGCTATGAAACAAACTTTATCAATATCAGACATCTGTATTTGCGCAGATGTCTGTTTTTTATATAAATATATTTTTGAAAAAAATAAATCAGTGTGATAGAATTCTCTCTATATATGTATTCTTAGATTTACAATCCGGGAAATATATAATAAGAAATAGATGTTTTAGAAGGAGCACAGTATGTCAGAAGTATACAACCATCATGCAGTGGAACAGAAATGGCAGAAATACTGGAAAGAGAACGAGACATTCAAGACTGATGTCTGGGATTTCTCCAAGCCCAAGTATTATGCACTTGATATGTTCCCTTATCCTTCAGGCGTAGGTCTTCATGCTGGTCATCCGGAAGGATATACCGCTACGGATATCATGTCACGTATGAAGCGTATGCAGGGATATAACGTTCTTCATCCAATGGGATATGATTCATTTGGTCTTCCTGCGGAGCAGTATGCGGTTACAACAGGTAACCATCCAGCAGGATTTACAGAGAAAAATATAGAGACCTTCTCAGGCCAGCTTAGAGAGCTTGGCTTTGATTACGACTGGTCCAAGATGATCGCTACAAGTGATCCTAAGTTCTACAAGTGGACTCAGTGGATTTTCAAAAAGCTCTATGAGGCTGGATATGCCAAGCATATCGATATGCCTGTTAACTGGTGTGAAGAGCTTGGAACAGTTCTTTCCAATGATGAAGTTATTGATGGTAAGAGTGAGCGTGGTGGTTACCCTGTTGTTAAGAAGATGATGAAACAGTGGGTTATTGACCAGCAGGCTTTTGCTGAGGAGCTTCTTGACGGATTAAATGAAATTGACTGGCCAGAGTCTACCAAGGAGATTCAGAGAAACTGGATCGGTAAGTCCACAGGTGTTGAGGTGGATTTCGAGATCGTAGGCGGTGGTAAGTTCTCCATCTTCACAACCTGTATCGAGACTATTTATGGTATTACCTTCATGGTTCTTGCTCCAGACGGAGAAATCGTTAAGGGACTTATGGACCGTGTTGAGAATCCTGAGGAAGTACAGGCATATATTGACGAGACACTTAAAAAGAACGATCTTGATCGTACAGATCTTAATAAGACTAAGTCTGGATGCCCACTTAAGGGTATTTACGCAATCAACCCTGTAAATGGTAAAGAGGTACCTCTTTTCATCGGTGATTTCGTACTTGCAAGCTACGGAACAGGTGCTGTTATGGCGGTTCCTACACACGACCAGAGAGACTTCGAGTATGCAGAAGTTCATAAGCTTCCACTTATTCAGGTTATCAATAATAAGGAAGGCAATGTTGACGTAAGTGGACATGCTTTCGAGAAGTATGACTATCTTGGCAAGGGCTGCATCCTTATGAATTCTGAAGAGTTCGACGGAATGACAGTTGAGGAAGCTAAGCCAGCTATTACCAAGAAGCTCGTAGATATGGGCGTTGCAAGAGAAAAGGTTAACTACCACTTCCGTGAGTGGATCTTTGCAAGACAGCGTTACTGGGGCGAGCCAGTTCCTTGTGTATACAAGGAGGATGGAACAATCGTATTCGTTGACGATTCAGAGCTTCCAGTTATTCTTCCTGAGCTTGAGGACTACAAGGGTAAGAATGGTTCTGCTCCACTTGAGAATGCTACTGAGTGGAAGGCTTATGATCATAACGGCCTTAAGGGAGTTCGTGAGACTTCTACAATGCCAGGTTCTGCAGGATCTTCATGGTACTACATGCGTTATATCGATCCTGATAACGACAAAGAGTTTGCTAATCAGGAGCTCCTTAAGCACTGGATGCCTGTAGACCTTTATGTAGGCGGACCAGAGCATGCTGTAGGACACCTTATTTACTCCAGAATTTGGAACCGTTTCTTATACAACAACGGTCTTTCTCCTGTAAAAGAGCCATTTAAGAAGCTCGTTCATCAGGGAATGATCCTTGGTGAGAATGGTATCAAGATGGGTAAGCGTTTCCCTGAATTCGTTGTTAACCCAAGTGATATCGTAAGAGACTACGGCGCTGATACACTTCGTCTCTATGAGATGTTCATGGGACCTCTTGAGGTATCTAAGCCTTGGAACTCCAGCAATGTAGTTGGTGCCAGAAAGTTCATCAACCGTGTATTCACATTCTTCTCAGAGCCAGCTAACATCACTGAGGAGAACAATGGTAACCTCGAGAAGATCTACCATCAGACTGTTAAGAAGGTTACAGGTGACTTCGAGACACTTGCATTCAACACAGCTATTTCACAGATGATGATCTTCGTAAACGCTGTTTACAAAGAGGGAAGCTGTCCAAGAGAATACGCTGAGAACTTCATCAAGATGCTGTCATGTATCTGCCCTCACGTAGGTGAAGAGCTTTGGAGCATTCTTGGTCACGACAATACTATTGCTTATGAGCCATGGCCTCAGTATGATGAGTCCAAGTGTGTTGAGGATACAGTGGAGATCGCTGTTCAGATCAACGGTAAGGTTAAGGCAACTCTGAACATCGGCAAGGAAGATCCTAAGGATGAAGTAATTGCTAAGGGTAAGGAGCTCATTGCTGACAAGCTTGAAGGTAAGACAGTAGTTAAAGAGATCTATGTTCCAGGACGTATCGTAAACATCGTAGTTAAGTAATAAAATAAGGCTCTCCGAAATGATTCGGAGAGCCTTTTCATGTAACTTAAATCTGAAACAACTTATGTGATATTAGTCACTGTAGCTTACATCCATATTTGCAAAGACATTGTAATCTGGGAAAATCTGACTGATTTCTTTAATTATCTGATCAAATACCTCTTTGCGGTTTGGAACAAAATCTAAAACTACGTCAAATCGTATCTCTTTTTTCTCAAAATCAACAAAGAATCCATGCATCTGCAAAGCTTCATTGTGCTGGGATACAATCTTGGATATCTCGCCTCTTACTTGAGCCGCCTTATCATCCTTGGTGTTAACTGAATATACACCAACAGAGATGATACCAATATTGTGCGCTTCATAAACCTTTTCTGTGATTTGCCTTGTAATGACATCAATCTTGTCTGCTGTGAAGGTATCAGGGACTTCAATGTGAACTGAAGCCATTACTCTGTCAGGACCATAGTCACTAAAGATGAGGTCATACGCACCCTGCACACCGTCTATAGAAAGGATTGTCTTTTTTACAGCTATAGAAGTTTCTGCGCTGATTCTCTCGCCAAGAACCTGACTGATCGTATCTCTCAGCATCTCAAGGCCTGACTTTATCAGTAGCAGAGATATAATAGCTGCAAGCCAGGATTCAAGGGATAATCCTGAATAAATATATATGAAAGCTGCAACCAATGTGGCTACTGAGATTACCGCATCGAATCTTGCCTCAGTTCCTGAAGCAACAAGAGATTCAGAGGAAACTTTTTTACCAGTATTAATAAAGAACTGGCTGAGGACTATCTTAACAACAACTGCTACAGCAACAATTATAAGGGTAGTTGCACTATAGTCGGCAGTTTCTGGATGGATAATGGCCTTTATAGATTCCTGAAAAGAAGTAATACCGGCGTAGAGGACGATGAGGGAAATAACTATTGCACTCATGTACTCGATTCGGCCGTATCCATAGGGATGTTTCTTATCAGGAGCCTTACCAGCCAGGGTGGTACCTACGATTGTTATTACGGATGAAAGGGCATCGCTTAAGTTGTTGACAGCGTCGAGCATGATAGCAATAGAACCAGAGATAACACCAACTACGAATTTGAAGCCTGCAAGAAGAATGTTTACTACTATTCCTATTATGCTTGTTCTGATAATTGTTTTACCGCGGTTAACAACAGTATTCTTAGAACATATTGATGTATTTTCTGTTTTGTCTGACATATTTTTGCTCCTTTGAAAATTGTATGAACACAACCATATTTTAACACGTGAAAAAAGGCTATGCACCAAAAAAGATATTATTTTTAAAAATGAAACAAAATATATTGACAATATGAAAATGGTATGTATAATAATAAATATAAAAATGAAACAAATTCAAACGGAGACAAGATTATGCTTTCAGAGTACAAGCATCCATACGTAACAGTTGATCTTCTCTTGTTTTCTGTGATCAATGGTCAGTTAGCTGTTTGCCTCACTGTCAGAGATGAGGAACCCTACAAGGATATGTACGCGCTGCCTGGTTCTTTTATCAGAGAGAATGAATCGGCAGAGGGCGCTGTAGAGAGACTTCTGTCTGACAAGCTTTCATTAACAGGGCAGATCTACACCGAACAGCTCATGACCTTTTCGGATGTTAACAGAGACCCGAGAGAAAGAGTTATCTCAATTGCTTATATCGGAATCATACCTGATCAGCACATGGTGAATGTTCCATGGATGAAGTGGTTCACGATTCAGGGCTCCAACGTTGGCAGCTACAAGCTATGCCAGGTTGATGGAGATGAGAGCTTTATCAGTACCAGCCTTGGATTTGACCATGACGAGATGCTGAATATAGCAATTGACAGACTCAAAGGTAAGATTGATTACACAGACATCATCTTCAAGTTCCTCAAGGATTCCAAGCAGTTCACAGCTTCGACGCTGAGACACATTTACGAGTCAGTGACAGGACAGGAGATTAACAGAGGCAATTTTACCAAGTACCAGATGAATACCTATATGGAGCACGGACTTATCAAGAAGACCGGATCCATCTCAATAGGTAGGGGAAGACCTGCGGATACATATTCTTACATAGGAGGAGATAGATTATGGATAAGATATTAGTTGTAGTAGATATGCAGAATGATTTTGTGACTGGAGCGCTGGGAAGCGCCGAGGCACAGCAGATAGTTCCAGCAGTAGTTGAGAAGGTTAGAAGTTTCGATGGAACTGTCGTATTTACAAGGGACACTCACCATGAGAACTACATGGAGACCCAGGAAGGACATAATCTTCCAGTTCCACATTGCTATGAGGGAACTGAAGGATGGGAGATTATTCCAGAGCTTAAGATGCTTTCAGAGGGGAAGAAGATTTTTGACAAGCCTACTTTTGGTAGCGTAGAGCTTGCAAACTTCATTAAAGCAGAGGCAGATAAGCGAAATGGACAGCTCGAGGTAGAACTCATCGGTGTTTGTACAGATATATGTGTTGTCAGCAATGCACTTCTTATTAAGGCCTATAATGTAGAAGTTCCAGTAACAGTTGACCCTAAGTGTTGCGCAGGAGTGTCACCTGCAGCGCACGATGCGGCGCTTGCTACCATGAAGAGCTGCCAGGTTAAGGTTGCATGACAGGATTTCTTTTAACAAGGCTTTATTAGTACTGGAGGACTTAGATTATGCGAATAGGTCTGGTTTTTGGAACCTTCGCTCCGATGCATTTGGGACACATGGATGTCATAAATATAGCCAAAGAGGAAATGGACAAAGTAATTGTTGTGTGCTGCGGTCATGAGGGGGATCGAGGATATCCAACATTTCCTCTTGAGCTAAGATATGAGCTGGCGACCAAAGAGTTTGCTGATGATGAAAAAGTTTTTGTAACAGTGCTTCCTGATACAGATCCTGAGATCAAGAAGCATTGGAATCAGCAGCAGATATGGAACTACTGGGTTGACAGAATGCTCCTTCACCTTTTTCAAAAAGAGCTGATCGTAGCCAGAGATGAGCTGTGCTTTTATACATCAGAGGATGATTATACAGAGCTTCTTACCAGTACTCCGCAGCACCTCAAGGTGCATAAGTGCAGCAGGGTCAGACCTGTCAGCGGAACGATGATACGAGAAGATTTAAAGGGCAATACAGAGCTTATGGTCAGCTCTTTTGCTGAATATGTCAGAACATTAGATTAAAAGAAATATCAGCCAAGAGGCTGATTTATGAAAAGGGGATATATTATGGAACGCATTATTACATCACTTCTTGAGACAGACGCTTACAAATTCTCAATGGGACAGGCAATCTACCATCAGTTTTCTGATTACAAGACAACCTGGTCATTCAAGTGTCGTAACAAGGATGTACACTTCACCAAGGAGATGGTTGATGAGATCAAGAGACAGATCAAGGCTTTCTGCGAGCTGAGATTTACTGAGGAGGAGCTTGATTATCTTGAGAATATCGTATGGATTAAGGGATCATACGTGGATTTCCTGAGACTTTGGCAGGCTAGATATGATGATTTTACAATTGACGATAATGCTGAGTGCGGTCTTAACATTGAGACCAAGGGCACATGGCTCAATACTTCAATGTACGAGATTCCAACTCTTGCAATCGTCAACGAAGTATACTTCAGAATGCAGTACAACTACGACGAACTTTTCGAGAGCTTCAAGAGAAGACTTAACGAGAAGGTTGATAAGGTAAAAGATGGTACTTATAACCTGTCAGTATTCAGTGAGTTTGGTCTTCGTAGACGTCTTTCAGCGCAGGCTCAGGAGCTTGCAGTTAAGACCCTTGCAGAGGCTGATCTTGGTGCATCCAAGTTCCTTGGAACATCTAATGTTTACCTTGCCAAGAAGTATGGCGTAACTCCTGTTGGTACAATGGCTCACGAGTGGATCATGTGCACAGGCCAGGGCAATCACAAGCATAACCCGGCTTATTCTAACTGGTACGCTCTTGATGCATGGGTAAAAGAGTATGGTATCCTTAACGGAACAGCTCTTACAGATGCAATCACAACTGACTGTTTCCTCAAGGACTTCCAGCTCACATACGCTACACTCTTTAGCGGTGTTCGTCATGATTCTGGCGATCCAATCGAGTGGGGCGAGAAGATGATCGCGCATTACGAGAAGCTTGGAATTGATCCTAAGACCAAGACACTTCTCTTTAGCGACAGCCTTGATTTCGAGCGAGCAGACAAGCTCTTTAGACATTTCAATGGAAGAGCCAAGGTTGGATTTGGTATCGGAACATACATCTCTAACGACACAGACGTTGAGGCACTCAATATCGTAATGAAGACTACAGCCTGCAACGGCCAGGATGTTGCCAAGATTTCTGATGTTGCCGGTAAGGGAATGTGCAAGAACCCTGATTACGTAGATTATCTCCAGAGATGCATTGACTGGAGAATGACTCACGAGAAATAAAGGATAGGTGATGTGTATGGATTTTTTACAGAACTTTGATGCTGAACATAAGGTAGAAGAGATTGTAACCTGGATCAGAGACTGGTTTGATGCTAATGGCCCCAAGGCAAGCGCTGTAATTGGCCTTTCTGGTGGCAAGGACTCTACTATTGTGGCAGCTCTTTTGACAAGGGCTCTGGGAAAAGAAAGAGTGGTAGGCGTTCTGATGCCTAACGGAGAGCAGAAGGATATTGCAGATTCAAGGCGTGTAGTAGAGGAACTGGGTATAGAGGCATACGTGGTAAATGTTAATGCCGGTGTCGAAGGAATTTACAGTTCCATCAGAAACGCAGAGGTACTGAATAGCGATAAGGAAGGTGGCAGCATTGGCGGAGCTTTGGGTAAGGACTCTGTCATCAATACTCCACCAAGAATCAGAATGGCAACCCTTTATGCTATTGCACAGTCACTTCCAAATGGCGGAAGAGTAGCTAATACCTGCAACAGATCAGAGGACTATGTTGGATATTCAACCAAGTACGGTGATGCAGCAGGCGACTTCAGTCCATGCTCAGACCTTACTGTAACTGAGATGAGACTAATTGGCGACACACTTGGACTTCCTCATGACCTGATTCACAAGACTCCATCAGATGGCCTCTCTGGAATGTCTGATGAGGACAAGCTTGGATTTACCTATGATGAACTAGACAGATATATCTTCACAGGTGTCCTTGAGGATGAGGAAAAGAGAGCAAAGATTGACAAACTTCACAAAATCAACCTTCATAAGCTCCAGCTTATGCCTATGTATAAGCAGAATAGATGAGATATAATGCGATTTTATGCCACATTTCCTGGTTTTGGGAGATGTGGCATATTTAATAGGATAATGGTACAATTGTTACAGAATATCGTTTGTCATATTGATTGTTTATTTAATTACTGAGGGGATGGGGAATGGCATTTGATGTTTCCAAGATTACAACTGCAGTAAATAATTATCTGTATTCTATTTCGGATACAAATAAGATGCTGACGGAAAGTGTAAGCTCTGGCTCTACAGATCTGTCTGGTATATTCCAAAAGTATCTTACAGGAGCTCTTAATAGTATAGATGCCAGTAATCTTAGTACCGATGACAGGCAGGCTATCATTGATGCCATGAAGGTATCAGATAGTATGAATCTTTATGGCTTGAATGGGGATTCGGATAGTGATTCTTCGCAGGATTTGCTGAGTACTCTTAGTAGTCTGACCAGCCTTGGCGCTGGGAATGATACAGCATCAACAGATGTTGTAAAGTCTGTAGATAAGTCATCAGACTCAGATTTAAGTCAGGCCTTTGCGCAGGCAAGTGATATGAGTTCAAATACAGCTTTGCATCTTGAAGATGAGATTAAAGGTGTGTTTGCCGGAATGGATAATCTTGGCGAAGTAATCCTTAATAAGATTGCCAGCAGAGATAGTACTGGTGAGATAAATAGAAGTGTCGCTAATCTGGATATTCAGAGCGACATTCAAAGGAGTATAGCAAGTCACGACAGAAGTGATGAAATCAGTGAATATAATAGTTACAATGCATCAAGGATAGCATCGTATAAAAATGCTGGGGGAAGTACAAGTGTCTTCGGCGATTTTAAGCTATAACTCGCAGGAAATGCATCAGAACAAATAGTTTCTAAATGCTAATTTTGTGAGAAAAAAATAGTTGAAAAATCGGAAGTGATAGTTTAAAATGTACTAGTTGTTTGATGTGAAGTAATTTAGGAGGATTTTTTATGATTTCTGCAAGTGATTTCAGAAATGGTGTAACCATCGAAATCGATGGCAACGTATGTCAGATTATTGAATTTCAGCATGTTAAGCCTGGTAAGGGCGCTGCTTTCGTAAGAACAAAGCTTAAGGACATCATCAATGGCGGTGTTAAGGAGACAACATTCCGTCCTACTGAGAAGTTCCCAGCAGCTCGTATCGACAAGAAGGATATGCAGTATCTCTATCAGGATGGAGATATTTTCAACTTCATGGATTCAGAGACTTATGAGCAGATCGGTCTTACATCAGATCAGATCGGCGATTCTCTCAAGTTTGTTAAGGAGAACGAGGTTTGTAAGGTAATGTCTTACAACGGCAGCGTATTCGCAGTTGAGCCACCTATGTTCGTTGAGCTTACAATCACAGAGACAGAGCCTGGATTCAAGGGCGACACAGCTACAGGTGCTACAAAGCCTGCAACAGTTGAGACTGGTGCTAACGTATCAGTTCCTCTCTTCGTTAACGAGGGAGATGTTATTAAGATTGATACTAGAACAGGTGAGTATCTCTCAAGAGTTTAATTGACTACGTAACCATATCTGACACGTATATTTAGTCATAATTCTTTATAGAACTTAGTAAGACAATAGATAGTCATGTTTACACATGACCTCTATTGTCTTTTTTTGTCTGTTTTTAGGATTATGCGAGATTATTAGATTTTGAAAGGGATATGGAGAAGATATGAGAATTGAAGATTTTGGAATGGTAGTTGCTGATGAAATTAGGGGGATTTTAGGCTCAGAGTATAGTATTGAGTACAAGGAGGTTGGCAGGAACAATGGAGTTACTTACCACGCTCTTTTGATCAAAAGAGAAGGTGATAATATCTCACCTACTATATACATTGACGGCTTCTTCCACGAATATGAAAGGGGAACAGATAGAAGCAAAATTGTTAATGACATCATCAGGCTTTACAGGGAGAACGCCATCAGAGATGGCTTTGATGCCAGCTTTTATACAGACTTTTCTAATGTATGCAGTCGTCTGGCCTTTAAGGTCACCAATTATGAAAGAAATAAGAAGGCGCTATTAGATCTACCCTACAAGAAGATGGAAGACCTGGCATTTGTTCCTATCTGTCTGGTTTCTGATAAAATCCTTGGAGAAGGGAACATTACGATCAAGAATGAGCACCTTAGAAAATGGGAAATCTCTTTTGACGAGCTATGGGAAAATGTCTGGGAAAATGCGGCCAAAATCGCGCCTGTTAAACGCAGAAACCTTTTTGATATTGCAGGCAATGTGATGGGAGATGACACTTTATTTTGTGAGGATCTACCCAGAAATATGTTTGTTATAACAAATTGTCAGGAAATGTTTGGGGCTTCGGCAGTTTTTTACCCGGGATATCTGGAGGAGCTTGCCTTAGAAATGGAAAGTGATATGGTAATAATACCTTCTTCTGTCCACGAGACTATAGTTATGAGCGCGCCAGATGACAGGGCGTCTCTTAGTGAACTTATAGCAATGGTTAAAGAGGTTAACCGTACAGTTTTGGCACAGGAGGATTTTCTAAGTGACTGCATCTATCTGTATAAGAGACAAGAGAAAAAGATAGTCGTAGTGCATGAATAAAAGAATTTTGGACTTTCTAGGGGTGTTATGGTATTATAACCTAGTACGTTTGTGCACCCGTAGTCTAACGGATAGAACGTAGGCCTCCGACGCCTTTAATGCTGGTTCGAATCCAGTCGGGTGCATATTACAATTAATAGAGGTTATACATGAAGAAAAATAAGAAAGCATATTCCTTTAGGAATAATAAGAAGAATATTTTTGCAATACTTGGTGATAATAAGAAATATCTGATGCCTATATTGTTTGTACTGGCAGTAGTACTCACAGTGGTGATCGCGCTTAATGCCAATAAGAGAACTAAGGAATCAGCTACTACTCTGGCAGATGCAGATGTAGGTGCAACACTTGAGATCAAACCAG
>JAEEGF010138101.1_pt1 | contig 16036 bp, 16 predicted proteins | sample 9134171 | NCBI WGS metagenome assembly JAEEGF01 (sample SAMN16246542, study PRJNA631951) | gut metagenome | biome: gut microbiome; feature: rumen; material: AP-attached | host: Bos | place: Iran: Karaj | collected 2018-10
ATCAACTCCGCTTCCGGCCAGCTGCGTACCCGCTTCCAGGCCTTTGTGGAGAGTGTTGAGATCAAGCACATCCAGGAGGGAAAGTAAGATGGCTATCAATATCAAAAAAGCGCTGAAGGATTTCTGGAACGGCAAGCCCCATACCGCCGAAGAGGGCGGCCGCCGTCTGGGCGAGCTGTATGAGGACAAGACCGGCCTGCTCAAGCACAGAGAGTGGAGAGGCGTCAAGGATACCTTCTACTACATGTACATGATCTGGGGCTATAACTATGTCCACATGATCACCGATATCCTCAAGTACTCCAATAACCCCATCGATTTCATCAAGGGCACCTGGCGCTACCGTTGGATGGGCCAGACCTACCTGCCCGTTATCCACTGGTTCGAGCGCGGCCTGCAGGGCATGCGCGGCGAGGCTCTGGCCGCCTCCGCCTGGCACTACCGGGCCATGGTCAGCGCCTCCATTCAGCAGATCTGCAACTTCTTCAACGCTGATACCCGTCTCCACGGCGGCAAGGAGAACGAAGCCTACAGGACCAGCATTTATGCCAACGAGACTACCTGCGGCACTATGTTCTATCCCTTCATGGACGCCGGCTACCGCTACATCCCCATGGAGATGATCCCCTACTTCGTCACCTGCCACGTGAACAGCCACACCGTGCTCAACTACATCGACGCGGTGCAGTCCATCGGCCTGCCCGGCGACCCCTGCCCCATGTGCCAGGCCGAGTCCGGCATCTTCGTGCAGGATGACGTTCCCGATTCCGCTCCGTTCGTGATCACCTGCAACGAGGCCTGCGACGCCTCCATTTCCACCTCCACCCTGCAGGACTGGTTCTTCAACAAGCCCCTGTTCTCTCTGCCCATGCCCATGCAGTTTGACGATCCCCTGGTCAAGAAGTACTGCATGAAGGAGATCGAGGAGTGCTGGAAGTTCATCGAGAAGCAGACCGGTGCCTCCTTCAGCTGGGACTCCATGAAGAAGCGTCTGGAGCGTCAGAACAAGCTGCAGCGTGACGAGTGGGAGAAGTGGGAAGTTGCCGGTAAGACCGACTACTACCCCATCAACGGCGTTGCCCAGGCTCTGTTCCGCATCTTCTCCACCCAGTACGGTATCCAGGGCGACTTCTGGGAAGAGGCCAGCGAGAAGGTCAAGAAGATCATGTACAAGTGCGTGGAGAAGAAGATCAATCCCTTCCCCAAGACCCGCCACCGCGTGATCGCCTGGTCCTGCGCTCCGCTGTACTTCTCCAACTGGTGCACCTGGGCCTACAACTGCTGGGGCCTGAACTGCATCATCAACATGGACTCCCTGATGTTCAACATGGAGATCCGCACCGACTCCTACGAGAACATGCTGGAAGACCTGGCCACCTACCACATGTGGGCGCCCATGCGCCGAATGGCCGTCGGCGGCATGCACCACATCTTCGAGCTGTGGGATTATATGGAGCAGTTCAACTGCGACATGGTCGCCATGTACGACCAGCTCCAGTGCAAGGGCATGCAGGGTGTTCACGGCCTGTTCGAGGACGAGTTCCGCAAGAGAAATATCAAGGCCTTCTGGATGCCCCACGCGCTGCCTGACTGCCGCACCGTCTCCCGCGCCGAGATCCGCCGTCAGATCAACGACTACATGACCACCGTCATGCACGAAGATCCGCTGGATCCGTCCCTGCTGGACTTCGACGATTCCATGACCTGGTAATAGGAGGATAGGAACATGTGCAAAATCGGTAAATTCTTTCTGAAGCTTCTGGGCATTTTCTTTGCGGCCAACGCGGCCCTCTTTGTTGTGTTCTTCTTTGACCTGGACGGCAAGCTGCTGTTCAACGTGGTGGAGCCCTTCCTGAAGAAGCACTACGACAACATGCCTCGCCGCGATCGGCTGCAGGAGCCCTACGACATGAACAAGTTCCCCAAGTACTAATCAATTCGATCAAGCCTCTTCCCGCGCTCGTGACAGTGCGGGAAGGGAAACCCCTCAGTCAGCCTGACGGCTGACAGCTCCCCTTAGGCAGGGGAGCCAAAGATGAAGAAAAATTCAAAGGAGTTATTTGTAATGAAGTATTTCGGCGGATGCGACGTAGGTTCCACCTACACCAAGGCAGTCATTCTGGACGAGAATGGCAAGATGCTTGCCGATACCACCATCAAGAGCAAGATCAATTCCGAGCAGAGCGCCATCGCGGCGATGGACGAGGTTCTGAAAAAGGTCGGCCTGACCAGCAGCAAGGAGCTGGCGTACCTGATCGGCACCGGCTACGGGCGCAACAAGGTCCCCTTCGCGGATGAGAACATCTCCGAGATCAGCTGCCACGCCATGGGCGTGCACGTGACGGACCCGACGGTGAAGGCCATCATCGACATCGGCGGCCAGGACGTGAAGGGCATCAGCATCGACACGGACGGCACGGTGAAGAACTTTGCCATGAACGACAAGTGCGCCGCCGGTACGGGCCGCTTCTTCGAGGCCATGGCGCGCAGCTTTGAGCTGAGCCTGCCCGAATTCTCCAAGCTCTCTCTGACGGCGAAGAACGTGATCCCCATCACGGCCCAGTGCACGGTGTTTGCGGAGTCCGAGGTCATCACCCTGGTGGGCGAGGGCAAGGCCACCGACGAGATCGCGGCGGGCATCGAGATGGCGGTCGCCAAGCGCTGCTTCGTCATGGCGAAGAAGGCCGGCGCCACGGACAGCATCACGCTGACCGGCGGCTGCGCCAAGAACGACGGCCTGAAGGAGGCCATTGAGCACGTGCTGAAGCTGAAGGTCATCAACCTGAAGACCGACCCGCAGCTCATGGGCGCCCTGGGCGCGGCCGAGTATGCCCGCCAGAAGGGCCTGGCCAAGAAGTGAGAGCCGTGCCTGCCTCCCCCCTCGGGGGAGGTGCCCCGCAGGGGCAGTAGGGGTTGTGCCTACACGTACACCCCTTCAGTCGCTGCGCGACAGCTCCCCCGGAGGGGGAGCCAAAAAGGAAAGGAGTTATTGTATTCTATGGCTAAATTAGCGAAGGTGCTTTTTAAGCTGCTGAAAATTCTGGGCATCGTGGTCGGCGTTCTCTTCGTGGTCTATTTCTGGAACCTGGATCAGAAGGTGCTGGGCTGGGCCTACAAGCAGGTCAATACCATGTTCGACCGCAAGAAAGTTGACTTGGTATTCTAAACAATGGAGCTTTTCAATTCCCTGATTCAAGAGACCCAGGCGCTTCTGGAACACGGCGCTCCCAAGCGCTGGGACTATGCCGAGCGGGACTGCTGGCATGATATCGGCTCCAGCGAGCTGGTGCTCCAGAAGGACGCGGCCTACGAGCTGGGCGCCTCCGGCAAGGGCTCTGCCAACTACGTGCTCTTCACCTCCTCCCCGGAGCTGGTGAACCGGGACCAGGTGCTGCTCTACGGCCCGGATCTGCGGGAGATCAAAGGCGACTGTGACTTCGCCCGCATCGTGCTGCTGCGGGTGGGGGTGCTGGACGACGACAACGACAAGGTCTACCGCATCCTCAAGGACATCGAGTTCGCCAAGTACCACGTCTATCCCGAGGGCTACATGGTGCGCATGTCCCCGGAGAACTACCGGGAGCAGGTGCGCGTCAGCAAGCAGGCTCTCAAGCGCGGCGTCAGCTTCCGCGGGATCGGCGCCAGCTACATCAAGGCCTACAAAAAGGATCCCAACGTCCTCAACGCCACGGTCGTTTTTGTGACGGCCCCCGGCTTTGACTACAAGACCATGCGGGATCTGGCCAAGAAGTCCAACGAAGCCACCAACACCCTGGCCACGATCCTGGAGGGTCTGCCCACGGATTGCTCCATCTGCGCGCTCAAGGGCATCTGCGACGAGGTGGAGGGCATGAAGGAGCTGCACTTCGGCGTGGGCGCCGGCGGCGCGGACAAAGGCCACGGCCACTGAGCTTCCCCGGATCCGAAACACACAAAACCCCAACCGGGTTCAATTCCCGGTTGGGGTTTTGATCGTCTCTGTGAAGGGATCAGTTCCCGCTGTATTCCACGCCGCCCTGGGTGCCGGCGTCGTTGAGCTTGATGACGCTGAAGCGCCCCACGGCGGAGATCTCCGCCAGGTAGGTGGTCTTCCCCACGTGCAGCAGAAAGCGGGTCTCGTCCAGCTTGGCCTCCAGCTCCGGCCCTGGGATCTCCTCCTGGCCCAGCAGCAGACGCAGCGTCGCGCTCTCCCGACCCAGCAGCACCACGCTGCGCAGGTTGTAGCAGGGGCCTGGCTGATCCACGATCAGGGGGATCAGACTGGGGTCCCCGATGAAGAGCGTCCAGCTCCGGCAGTAGGGCAGGTACAGCTCGATCCGCTGGAGCCACAGCTCCCGGTCCTCAAAATCTCCCGTATAGGCGTTGAGCCATTCCCGGGCGCCCTCCAGGTCGCCCTCGGCACACAGGGCGAAGAACTCGTCGCTGCGATCCATCATCTCCGGCAGCGCCGCCGCCCGCTCGGCACTGTCGCGGTAATCGCCCAGGCGGATGAAAAGCTCCGCCACGGCCTCCTCCAGCGGGAGCAGCTCCGCCGCGTCGTCCTCCGGCTTGACAAAGCTGATGCGATCCTTCCCGCAGGCGTCCTGCAGCTCGCTCAGCCCCTGGCTGCCCATCTCCAGCGCCTTCTCCCGGGACAGGGAGAAGAGACTGTCCGTGTCGGCCCGGTCGCTGAGCCGGGCGGTGATGCCCTTGACCTTGTGGGTCTCGATAAAGCCGTACAGAGCCACGGCCTTGCGGTACAGGGCCTCCCTGGCCAGCGTCTCGCTGTCTTCGTAGTCGCCCAGGGCCAGGAACAGCTCCCGGGCCTCCAGGTAGCTGCCCTCGTCCAGCAGCGTCTTGGCCTGCGCGTAGCGCGCGGCCCGCTCGGCCTGCTCCGCCCGGGCTCTGGCCTGCTCCGCCAGGGCCGCACTGTCCTTGTAGCCGCCCAGGGCCGCGAAGGCGTCTGCGGCGGCGGCGTAGTCGCCCGCGTCCTGCAGACGCGCGGCGGCCAGATAGGCTTCCGCCAGCGCCGCGGCTTCCGGATCCTCCGCGGGGGCTGCCGTTTCGGTCTCCTGGCTGTCCTCCGTACCCGGCCGATCCGGCTGCCCGGGCCAGAGCAGGATCGCCGCAAGCGCCCCCAGCGCCAGGATCCCCGCGCCCCAGGGCAGGATTTTCCGCCAGGCGACGCGGCCGCGGCCCTCGGCCTTTTTGCGGCTGTTCAGCCCCGCGATCCAGCGGGAGGGCTCCTCCCGCACGGCGCCAAGGCCCGTCTGGGGCAGCGCGCTGCGCCGGCGCCGGCAGGCGTGACAGCGGTTTTCCTCCTGGGGATTCGCCGCCCCGCAGGTGCAGAACCACAGCTCCTTCGCCTGCAGCACGGCGTAGCGGCAGTCGTTTCCGTAGCGGCGGCGGAAGGCGTCGGCCAGCTCCTCCCCGCCCAGATATTCCTCCAGGGAGAGGGGCTCCTCCACTTCCTCCCAGCTCAGATCCTCATCGGTCCAGATCTCGCCGTCGGCGTAGGTCACCTGGCTCAGCCGCACCCGGAAGGAGCGGGCGTCCCGGCTGGGGAGCACGATGGCCTCCTCCCGGCCCAGCGACTCTTCCCGGCGCAGATCCAGCGCCAGATAGCGGTGATCCACCGGCTTCCCCAGCGGCGCTCCCTCCGCGTCCAGCATCTGCACCACGGCCCGCAGCGACTTGAGGGGACGGGACTGGATGTTGCGGATACAGAGCTGGCACAGCAGATTGTCCGCGTTCTGATCCAGCAGCAGCGCGCCGGACTCGATCAGCACCGGCGCGCCGGAGGCATACAGCCGATGCTCCAGGTCATATAGCTTTTTATATCGATCGCTCATCGCATTTCCCACCGTTTTGGTTCCTGATTATGGAGCGTTATGTAACCCTTTTTTATGAGTATAACATGGCTTTTTCGGAAACGCAACGAGGAATCTGAAAAAAAGTGAGAAAAAAAGTCGGGCTTTTTTTCCAGCCCGGGAAAGAAAAAAGCGTCCCGGGGGGGAGAAATCTGCGGCGAGACTTGAACCTGATCGCGTTTGGTGGTACAATACCTTTAAACAATAAACTGGAGGATTATGACGATGCTTGCACTTGCCAGCGACCACGGCGGCTTTGCCTTGAAGCAGGCCATTCGGAAGCACCTGGATCGGCGGGGGATCGCGTACCGGGACTTCGGCTGCTATACTGAAGAGAGCTGCGACTATCCGGACTTCGGCCGGGCGGCGGCCCTGGCGGTGGCCTCGGGGGAATGTGACCGGGGCATCGTGGTCTGCGGCACCGGTATCGGTATTTCCATCGTCTGCAACAAGGTGCCCGGGATCCGCTGCGCCCTCTGCACGGACTGCTTCTGCGCCGAGGCGACGAGGCTGCATAACGACGCCAACATGCTGGCTCTGGGGGGCCGCGTGGTGGGGGAGGGGCTTGCCCTCAAGATCGTGGACACCTTCCTGGATACGCCCTTCTCCGACGATGCGCGGCACAAGCGCCGCATCGCCAAGATCGAGGGATGAGCCTTCCCCAACAGAGAGGTAGAAAAAAGTGGCAAAGAATCGGGAATTTTACAGGGGACAAAAGAAGCGCCGCAACTACGCGCTGATCCCCTTCGTGGTGGCGCTGGCGCTGATCACGCTGGCCGTGCTGCTGTTTTACAGCCTGCAGAAGTATCTGATCATCACCAAGGACGGCGTGGAGATCGACGTGACCGGGGAGAAGGCGGCGGCGCCCGCGGAGGAGACGGGCACGGAGATCCGGGAATTTGAGACGGTGGAGACGGAGCTGGTCTTCGACGAGCCGGACTATTCCCGCATCGTCGCCCGGGCCGGCAAGAAGGCCAAGCCCATGCGCGCGATCTATATCGCCGCGGAGGATGTGAACCGGGACAATCTGATGGCCCGGGCCGAGCAGCTCAACAGCGGCAACGCGCTGGTGCTGGAGATGAAGCCCCGCTCCGGCTATCTGCTCTGGGTCTCCCAGGCCCAGCTTGCCCAGGCGTATTCTCTCTATGTGGACAATCAGCTCACCCGGAACATGGACGTCATGCTCCAGGAGCTGCGGGACTACGCCGAGGAGCAGGAAAAGGAGATCTGGCTTGTGGCCCAGATCAGCTGCTGCGTGGACGGGCTGCTGGCCTCCCGCACGGCGGACTTCGCCCTGCGCACCGCCTCCGGCGCGGATTACGCAGACGAGACAGGCTACTGGCTGGATCCCTATAACGCGGATCTGCGCAAATACATCCTCACCCTGATCAACGAGCTCTATGACCTGGGCTTTGACGAGGTGATCCTGGCAGACGTGATGCACCCCGCGCCCAAGACGGAAGAGGGGCAGACCCCCACCGCCTTCGTCTACACCCGGGAGATGTCCGCCGCGCCTAGCCCCATCAACGCCATCTGCGGCTTTGCCCTCTACGTCGCCAATCAGATGGAGACCCGGGAAGACGGAAAGCTGCTGTCCATCTATCTGGACACGCCCCGCTCCCTGGTGCGCTATGACGAGGGGACGGGTCAGAACGGCGTGCTGTTCTTCAAGCTCTACGACCGGATCTACTACCGCACGGATCGCTATACCTATACCTACAACTACAGCGATATCGAGAGCAATGTCACCATCGGCAGCGCCAACGACCGTTTTGTCCCCGTGGTCATCAACTACCTGCCGGAGAACAGCTCCTGGGTGTACATCGAGGATCTGCCCCCGGAGACGGATTGAGAAAAACGGACAAAAAGAGGCTTGTATTTTGCGAAATTATCCGGTAAAATAGACAAAAGGGCGTCCCAAAACGGCAAAGCCCGTATTCGTACGGCGCCCGGGAGGAGCGTATGGACAAGAAAAAGATGAAACAGAAGAGGCTGGATCGGATCGGCATCCTCTGCGGCGTGCTGGTGCTGGTGGTCGCGGTTCTCAGCGCGGCCTACGCCAATCGCGCTCCCGCGTCCAGCGTGCCGGCAGACCAGATCCCCGAAAGCGCCGTCACCCTCACCGGCAGCGCCGAAGGGCGGAACGGCCCGGTCACGGTGGAGATCATCGCCGATGCGGAGAAGATCTACAGCGTGCGCGTCCTGGAACATAACGAGACCGAGGGCATCGGGAGCGAGGCGGTAAAGCAGCTTCCCGCCGAGATCTTCCAGGCCCAGAACGTGATGGAGGTGGACGCCGTCTCCGGCGCGACCATCACCACCACAGCCATTCAGCAGGCCGCCGTCAACGCCCTGACCGGCACCGAGAGCAGCGCGGCCGGCATTTCCCCCAAGACCTTCGGCGCCAACCCCGTGAAGGCGGAGCTGCTGGCGCAGAGGGCGGACGAGCAGTATGTGGAGACCCTGAAGCAGGAGGGCGGCGGCCATATTCAGGTCGTCACCGCGGCGAACTGGGCGGAGGAATACCCCAACCAGTACCGCACCTGGAAGCAGAACGAGGAGAACGACGGACAGACCGACTATTTGGTGGATTACCCCATGCTGTCCTCGCTGTACAACTATTATGGCTTCGCCTTCGACTACATGGCCGCCCGGGGCCACAGCTTCGACGTTGAGGACATCAGCGAGACGGCTCGCCCCCATGGCGCGGCAAGCTGCTGGACCTGCAAGACGCCGCTCTACACCGCCATGGTGCTGGAGGAGGGCAGCGCGGCCTACGCCATTCCCTTTGACGAGGCGGGGGAGACGGTGGCGGCCGAGCCCATCAGCTGCTTCAACTGCCACGCCAACAGTCCCCTGAACGAGAAGGGCGAGGTGAACCTGGTGGTGACCCACACCTACCTGATCGACGGCGTGGGCGAGGATTTTGACAGCATCGACGCGGCGAACCTGGCCTGCGGCCAGTGCCACAACGAGTACTTCTTTGATCCCAATGTGGAAAACAAGCCCACCACCCTGCCCCACAACAGCCTGGCCTCCATGCACCCGGACGCCATCCTGGCCTACTACAACGCGCCCAACTGGGACGGCCTGCCCTACGCGGACTTTACCAATCCCGATTCCGGCGTGCGGCAGATCAAGGTGCAGCACCCCGAGCTGGAGACCTTCCTGGGCGAGGGCAGCCCCCACCGCAACAAGTATTCCTGCGCCGACTGCCATATGGGCAAGGAGAAGGATGAAAGCGGCAAGACCTATTCCAGCCACTACCTGATCAGCCCCCTGGACAACGAGACGCTGATCCAGAACGAATGCTCCAAGTGTCACACCGATCTGGTCAAGGAAGTCCGTGCGGTTCAGGATCAGGTGGAGGCCCGCACCTACTCCATCGGCTATGAGCTCATGTTCCTGAACCAGCGGATCGCCGAGGCGGCGAAGAGCGGCAGCTATACCGAGGAGCGACTTAACGAGATCCGGCAGCTTGCCCGCGACGCGCAGTTCTATTGGGACTTCGTCTTTGTGGAGAACGCCGAGGGCGCCCACAACCCGAAGCTGACCTACTACTGTCTGGACAAGGCGGAGGAGCTGTGCAACCAGGCCATGGCCAAGTTCGACCGCATCATCGTGGAAAAGAAAAGCTGACAATCCGTACCAGGGATCGCCGCTCACCCGATTCCGGGCGGGCGGCGTTCCTTTTTGTGAGAGGGGGACCCCATGAAGAAGCATCCCAAACTGCAAGCGATCGTTGAATTCTTTTCTCCCTGGCTGCGCCTGCTGCTGTCCATGCGCTTCGCCAACATCCTGCTGGCTCTGGTGGCGCTGCTGAGCGCTCTCAGCTCTCTGCTGCCCCAGGGGAGGGAGCTGCCCTTCTACGCGGAGCACTATGCGGACGCCTACCGGCTCATCTATCGCACGCATTTTTACGACGTGTTCAAGAGCTGGTATTTCGTGCTGATCATGGCCCTGCTGTGCCTGAGCCTGCTGGCCTGTACGATTCGGATGCTGCTGCGGGCCGTCAAGGGGGGCAGGAACGCGGCGGAGCGGACGGCGGCCCTGCCCAACGCGGAGAAGCTGCGGCCGGGCGAGCTGGAGGAGCTGCGCCGCTGGGCCGCCTCCCGCCGCTGCCGGGAGGAGAAGCTCGGGGACGCCTATGTGTTCCGCAAGAACGAGCTGGGGCGCTGGGGCGTTTTCCTGCTGCATCTCTCCATCCTGCTGACGGTGTTCTTCGGCGTCTTCGCCCTGGCTCTGCCCAAGGTGACGGATGTGCCCTGCTGCCCCGGGCAGACCGTGGAGCTGCGGGACGGGAGCCGGATCACGGTGGATTCCTTCACCATGAATAATCCCCAGGGCCTGCTGGACTACACGAGCGTGGTGCGCGTCCAACTGCCGGACGGACGGGAGAGCCCCGCCCAGGAGGTCAAGGTCAACTACCCCCTGACCTTCGGCAATGTCAAGGTCTTCCAGTGGGAGTACGGATACAGCGGCAGCATCGTGGCCCGAAATCCGCAGACCGGCGTGGAGGACCGCATCCGGCTGGAGGAGCCCGGCAGGCTGCTGGACGAGAGCGGGAACGGCCTGTGGTATTCGGATATCAAAGCGGCCCGGGATACCGCGGATCCGGAGGGAGAGACCATCCTGGTGTATCAGATCCGCGTCATCGGCAGCGGCATGATGATGCCGGCGGATACCCTGGTGCCCGTGGGGGAGAGCCTGCAGATCGGCGACTGGATCTATAGCTTTGAGGATCCCTATTATCCCATCCTGCGCATCAAGCAAATGCCCTTCCCGTATGCCAATTCCCTGTTGGAGGGGGCTTTTGTGCTGCTGCTCCTGGGGCTGTTTCTCTGCTTCTTCCTGCAGCCGGTGCTGATCCGGGCGGATGAGAACGGCTACACCGTGGCCGGCCCCCGGCCGGAGAAGCTGCGGCTGGAGCTGAAGCGGCTGCTGGAAAAGGAGGGAGAAAAGCAATGAAGACCCTGTTTTTCGTAAGTCTGGGCCTGTACGGCGCGGCGCTGCTGGTGCAGCTTGCCGCCTCCCTCGGAAAGTGGGAGCGGGGCAAGCAGCTTGCCTGGTGGATCTATCTGGCGGGCTTCGCGGCGCACCTGGTCTATTTCGTGTGGCGCGGGCTCGTGGCCCAGCGGCTTCCGCTGGCGTCCCAGTTCGAGTTCGCCTGCGGCTTCGCGCTGTGCATCCCGGTGGTGCTCCTGGTGGCGCGCACCCGGATGGACGTGAGCTGGATCGCCTCCGCCGGCATGGCTGCCACCGTGCTGATCCAGGGCTACGCCTCCTTCCAGCGTATGGAGATCAACGAGCTGATGCCCGCCCTGCGGAGCTTTTGGTTCAACTTCCATATCGGCGCGGCCGCGCTGTCCTATTCGCTCTTTCTGGTGGCCGCCTGCGTCGCCGCGCGCTATGTCGTGCAGGCTCGGAAGGGAGAGCCGGCGGATGGGATGAAGATGCTGCGGCTGGAGCAGCTGTGCTTCCAGCTGACAGCCCTGGGCTACCTGCTGCTGACCGCGGTGATCGTCATCGGCGCGATCTGGGCGGAGGCGGCCTGGTCGGCCTATTGGACCTGGGATCCCAAGGAGGTCTGGGCCCTGGTCACCTGGATCATCTACACGGTCTATTTCCACCAGCGCATCGCCCGCAGGCGGAGCGCGCTGTGGCTGTGCTGGTATGTGATCCTGGCGGTGCCTGCCTTTCTCTTCACCTTCGCCGGGGTCAACAAGCTGATCCCCGGCTTACACTCCTACGGCTGATGCTTTTCCCAAAGAAAAACCCCCGTGCGCTCGCACGGGGGATTCTCTTATACTAAGCCTTGATAGAAAGCGGACTTGAAATTCTGAGCAAAAAATGTGCCGGACGAGGCGGAGTCCGCAGAGCATAACGGACATATAGGATCAAGGACTTCAACGAAGTATGGCACATTTTTTGCCGGAAGGACTGTCTGGTTCCTATTGAGGCTTCGTATTACTTGGTGCCGAAGATGCGGTCGCCGGCGTCGCCCAGGCCCGGGACGATGTAGCCGTGGTCGTTCAGATGATCGTCCAGCGCTGCCACGAAGATGTCCACGTCCGGGTGATCGGTCTGCATCCGGCCCACGCCCTCGGGGGCGCCGATGATGCTCATGAGCTTGATGTGCTTTACGCCCACTTCCTTCAGGAAAGTGATGGCGGCGGAGGCGGAGCCGCCGGTGGCCAGCATCGGATCCACCACGATCACGTCCCGCTCCTCGATGTCGGGGGGCATCTTGAAATAGTATTTCACCGGCTCCAGCGTCTCGGGGTCGCGGAAGAGGCCGATGTGCCCCACCTTTACGTTGGGCATCATGCTGACCATGCCGTCCACCATGCCCAGGCCGGCCCGGAGGATGGGAACCACCGCCAGCTTTTTGCCGGCGATGCGGTGACATTTGGCCATGGCCACGGGGGTCTCCACGTCGATCTCCTCCAGAGGCAGGTCACGGGTGGCCTCAAAGCACATCAGCATGGCGATCTCGGACACCAGCTCCCGGAATTCCTTGACGCTGGTGTTTTTATCCCGCAGGATGGACAGCTTGTGCTGGATCAGGGGATGGTCAAATACGCAGACTTTGCTCATGTCGTCTTCTCCTTTATGTGAAATTGAAGGAAATACCGCAGAAAGTGTCTCGTGTTTCAGAAAAACCCGGGTTCTTCGCCTCCTGAAACCTGAAACCTGAAACCTACTTCATCCGCTCCTGCCGCTCCCGCTCGGCCTGGCTGAGGCGCAGGTAGACGGGCAGCAGACTTTGAGAGTCGCCGGGGGTCTTGTCCCGTGCGGCCATGGCCACGCCCCAGGCGCTCTGCCACAGCAGGTTTTCCGGCGCCATGCGGAAGGGGATACCGGCCTTTTCCAGAAAGCGCGCCGTGATCGCCGCGCCGTCGCCCACCAGGAAGGGGACGCCTTCCCGCTGCCGCAGCTCCGCCGCCAGGTCCTCCAGGGAGAGGGGCCGATCCTCCGTCAGCCGGAGGGGGGCGCCGTCCCGGATCTCGAAGAGGGCGTTGTAGACCTGCTGGCGCCGGGCGTCCATCACCGGGCAGACGAGCCCGCCCGCGGCCAGCCCGTGCCAGGCCATGGCCTCCAGGGTGGACACGCCCACGCAGGGCTTGTCCGCGGCCCAGGCCAGACCCTTGACCGTGGATACCCCGATGCGGATCCCCGTGAAGGAGCCCGGCCCGTGGGCCACGGCGAAAAGCTCCACATCCGCGAGGGACAGCTCCGCGTTTTTCAGCAGATCCTCCGCCATGGGGAGCAGGGTGCGGCTGTGGGTCAGGGCGCTGCATTGACTGTACTGGGAGATCAAGCTCCCGTCCCGCACCAGAGCCACCGAGGCGGCCTTGGCCGAGGATTCAAAGGCAAGGGTCAGCATGGCTCAGCCCCCTCGATGGTGATTCTCCGCGCTGTTTCGCCGGTTTTTTCGATGGTGACGCGCAGCTCGTCGCCGTAGAAGGCGTCCTCCACCTTCTCGCTCCACTCCACCGCGCACACGGCGCCCCGGGCCAGGTAATCCTCCCAGCCGATATCAAAGAGCTCGTCCGCGCCGGACAGGCGGTACATATCGAAATGGATCAGCTCCCGCTGGCCCAGGTATTCGTTGACGATGGTAAAGGTCGGGCTGGAGACCCGGCAGCGCAGCCCCATGCCCCGGGCCATGCCCCGGACGAAGGCGGTCTTGCCCGCGCCCAGATCCCCGTACATGGCGACCACCGTGCCGCCGGGGAGCCCCGCCGCGAAGCGCTCGCCCAGCGCTTCGGTCTCGGCCTCACTGTTGGAAAGAAAGATCTGCTTTGTCATAATCCACCATTGTTTACACAAATGTTATACTCTTTTCCCAGTATACCACCGAACAGGGCGTTGCGTAAAGAGCAAAACTGTGATAAAATATGCCCCGGCGTATTATGGAAATTGCTCGAATCGTCTTTTTCCCGGAAGGGGAGTGTTTGCTATCAAGAAATTACAGCCCTATATTCGGCAGTTTGTGCAGCGCGCGGATATTCTGCTGCTGATCATCTGCGTCGTCTGTTCCATCTTCGGGACGCTGATGATCTATCGCGCCTCCTCCAGTATGGTGGCCGCCGGATGGGAAATGAATACCAATAAACAGATCATTGTGCAGGTTTTCTCCATCTTCCTGGGGATCATCGCCTTTGTGGTGCTCACGGTGATCGACGCGGATCTGCTGGCCGGACAGTGGAAGGCTATGATCGCGATCCAGGTTCTGCTGCTGGGCGCGCTGGTGGTTTTCGGCCAGGACGACGGCACCGGCAACAAGAGCTGGATCCGCTTCGCCGGCATCGGCATCCAGCCCTCGGAGATCATCAAGGTCATTTACATCATCGTCTCCGCCAAGCAGATGACCTGGCTGAAGGAGTATCGGGACATCAACGCCTTCCCCTCCGTGGCGATGATGGCGGCCCACTTCGTGCTGGTTTTCGGCGCCATCGTGGTGGTCTCTTCGGATCTGGGCAGCGCCTCCATTCTGCTGTGCATCTTCCTGACCATGTTTTTTGTGCTGGGCGTGCGGCTGTACTGGTTTGCTCTGGGCGCCGCGGCCATCTCCGCCATGGTTCCGCTGCTGTGGGAGTATTTCCTCAAGGACTATCAGAAAAAGCGCCTGCTGGCCCCCTATGACCCCAGCGTGGATCCCAATCAGGACGGCATCAACTGGCAGACCAGCCAGAGCAAGATCACCCTGGCCTCCGGGCGCATGAGCGGCGTGGACGCCGAACACCGCCTCACCGCCTTCACCGGCAAGCACACGGACTTCATCTTCTCCTGCATCGGGGAGGAGCTGGGGATGATCGGCTGCGTCGCGGTGCTGATCCTGCTGACGATCATCATCATTCGCTGTGTGCGCATCGGCCTGAAGGCCGGCCGCACCTTCGACATGCTGCTGTGCATCGGCGTGGCCGCCGCCGTGACCTTCCAGACCCTCATCAACGTGGGCATGTGCCTGGGCATCACGCCGGTCATCGGCATCACCCTGCCCTTCTTCAGCTATGGGGGTTCATCCATCGTGACCATGTTTGCCGCCATGGGCCTGGTCTCCGGCGTGAAGTACAAGATCAAGCCCAAGCTCTTCTCCATATACTGACGAACAGCAAAAGAACCGTCAAAAGGGCGGTTCTTTTGCTGTTCCTATTCTCCTATTCGGGGCTTCCGGGGAAGCGGGGATCCTCCTGGTCCCAAAGCTCCTGGTCGCTGGGGCCGCAGATGTTCATGCAGTAGAGCAGCTCGGTGCCGGCCCGGTAGGGGGAGACCCAAAGCATGGCGATCCAGCCCAGATAGGGGATCGTGGTCAGCAGCAGCCAGCCCAGGAAGGACAGATCCAGCAGGAAAAAGTCCATTTTATGTCCCTGGGTGAGCCGTTTGCTCTCGCGCATACAGTCCAAAACGCCGTATTCCGGGTGAGTCAGCAGCAGGAAGGCGGCCATGCGGTAGCGATAAGAGGCGATGATGCCGGGGATGACCAGCAGCAGGGACCAGAGCGCCACCACCAGCGAGATCAGCAGCTCCAGCAGGAGGATCTTCCACCACACGGCGAAGCCGTCCAGCAGATTCCCGCAGCTTGCGTGCTTGCCGCGCAGGATGCGGAAGAGGAAGAGCAGAAAGCCGAAGCGCACGATGATCAGCAGGAGATCCAGCAGCCGATCCACCAGGATCTCCCGGGACTGCTGCTCCATGAGGCGGCTGAGCTTGTCTATGCGGACGGCCTTCCCGGTGAGCATCTGGATGTAGCAGTTCTCCATCTCGTCCAGCAGGGGAGAGAGCAGGCGGGAAGAAATCTCGGAGAACACCACGGTCAGCACCACCAGCAGAAAGCTGCCGAGGAAAACCAGTTTGATGTTGCCGAGCAGGGCTTGCCTTGCCTGGGCTTTAATGGCAGGGCGATCCATTGGCATCGAACCTCCTTGCGGGGAATACAAAAAAAGTATAGCATCGGCCGGGAGGAAAGGCAAGCTCCATTTTTGGGGAGGCGGCGCGGAAAGTGGCGGATCCGCGGGGAACAGAAAAGCGCGAAGATTTTTGAAAAAAGGCTTGACAAGCGGCAGATCGGATGCTATTATGTTCAAGCGTTCCAGAGATGCGCGAGTGGTGGAATTGGCAGACTCGCTAGATTCAGGTTCTAGTGCTCACTCCGGGCGTGCGGGTTCAAGTCCCGCCTCGCG
>JAEEGF010651094.1_pt1 | contig 16036 bp, 15 predicted proteins | sample 9134171 | NCBI WGS metagenome assembly JAEEGF01 (sample SAMN16246542, study PRJNA631951) | gut metagenome | biome: gut microbiome; feature: rumen; material: AP-attached | host: Bos | place: Iran: Karaj | collected 2018-10
ACAATATGGCGGCGGACAGAAAATCCATCCGCATAAACCTCACGATACTTATGGATGCCGGCTTTGACATTTCATGCGACACGATAGGCGAAGACTCTCCCGAAGCTCCGAGAAGCCAGCAGAACACCAATTTCCGCTATGACCATGACATCACAGATTCAGAGCTCAGACTCCTTATCGATTCACTGCTGTTTTCAAAAAACATCCCGGCCAAAAAGAAAAACGACCTCATCAAAAAGCTGGAGGGACTTTCAAGCGTTTATTTCAAATCCCGCGTAAAGCACATCACAACGGTGCCCGCGACCGCAAAGAAAAACGAGGAGCTGTTCTATAACATCGATATCATTGACGAAGCCATCGCAAAAAGGAAGCAGCTTTCGTTCAACTATCTCGAATACCACACCGACGGAAAGCTGCATCCGCGTATCACAAGGAACGGGAAGACCAGGCGTTTTACCGTAAATCCGTATTACATCGCAGCGACGAACGGCAGGTATTATCTCATCTGCAACAACGACTGGTTTGATTCGGTGACGCATTTCCGCATAGACCGCATCACAAACCTCAAGCTTCTTGAGACTCCCGCAAAGCCCGAGTCAGAGGTAAAGGGGCTTGAAAAAGGATTTTCTCTTTCAAAGCACATGGCGGAGCATATTTACATGTATTCGGACGAAAGCGTCCGCGTGATGTTCCGCATGAACAAAAAGCTCCTCTCTGAGCTGTTTGACTGGTTTTCGGGCGACCTCACCTTCACCGCGGAAACAGAGGACGAAGTGACCGTTTCCGTGCTTGCGAGCCCGCTTTCAATGGAACTGTGGGCTGTGCAGTTTTCCGGGGACGTGACCATTCTCTCGCCGGAAAGCCTTAAAACAAAGGTGATCGAAGATCTTGAGGAGGCGCTCAAAAGATACAAGGCTGACAAATAAGTTTTTTACAAGGAGGTGGAAAAATGAGACAGACATGTGATCTGAAGGTATCCCGCAGGATATGCTGCATTGCTGTCATCCTGTGCATGGCGCTCATGCTTTCCGCATGCGGAAGCCGTGGCTCGAGCGTAAGAAGGACGGCAAAGCTCATCAACGACAACTGCGACTTTGAGTATGAACTGCTGCGTCCATACGAGGAAAGCGATTACCTCGGCTACAGTTCGAAATCGAGCTCCATTACCACCGAATACTGGCATTCCACGTACGATGAGGCCCGCGCGGCCGGAGAAGGCTATGTTTCCTATTCCGTTTCACCTTATCCCACCTATGATTCACCGAACAAATTCATCACGATGATCACCTGCTCGGACACTTCAAAGCACTTTTTCGATCTCACTTTGATGTCCACCCCGGGTGCGATAAAGGAAAAGCTTGAAGAACAGGGCTTTGAAGTAAAACTCACAAATTCCGGCGTGGTGAGCAAGGTACAGGCAGACTGCGGGAACGGCATCGTCATGGGCTTTTATCTGGCCCCCGAAGAAAGGTACATGCAGATAGCCGTGCAGGTAAAGGAAACCTCTGTGATCATCAACTATTGACGTGAATGCTTTACTGTGCTAAAATGTCACCATTTTAAAAGACAGCACAGCGAGGAACCTGACATGAGATCATTTACAGAGGAAACCGGATTTTTTGGAAACTCGGACGCTGAGCAGCTTGTACGTGAATACGGCAGCCCGCTCTATGTTTACAACGAAAACATTTTAAGAGAGAGAATGCGTGAGATGGAAGGTCTCATCGAAAACTTTCCTTTTACCGCAAACTACTCCATAAAGGCAAATTCAAATCTCGAGATATTAAAGATCGCTCTCGAAATGGGGCTTAACGCGGACGCGATGTCTCCGGGCGAGATACTGCTCCTTCAGAAAGCAGGGTATCCCGCCGAAAAGATCTTTTTCATCCCAAACAATGTAAGCCCCGACGAAATGAGATTTGCGGTGGAAAGAGGTATCATCCTCAGCATAGATTCCCTTTCGCAGCTTGAGACCTTCGGAAAGCACTTCCCCGGCGGAAAATGTGCCGTAAGACTCAATCCCGGTGTCGGCGCGGGTCACAACGAGAAAGTCGTTACCGCGGGAAAAAAGACAAAGTTTGGCATCGCGGAGGCAGACCTTCCGCAGATCTTTGAGATTGCAAAGCGTTACGGACTGCACATCGTCGGCATCAACCAGCATGTGGGCTCTCAGATCCTTGACACAACGCCCATCCTTGAAGCAGTGAAGAATTTCCTGCGTCTTTCCGAAAGCTTTGACGAGCTTGAATTCATTGATTTCGGAGGAGGCTTCGGCATCCCCTACCACAAGCTCAATGACGAAGCAAGATTCCCGCTTGAAGAATATAAAAAGGAACTCGCCAAGGTACTTTCCGATTATGCGGCAGGGAAGAAAAATGTTCCGCTCTTTAAGACCGAGCCGGGCCGCTACATCTGCGCGGAAGGCGGTGTCCTTCTCGGACGCGTGCATGCCGTAAAGACAAACTCCGGAAAGAAGTATGCGGGAACCGACATAGGAATGAACGATCTGATCCGTCCGGAACTTTATGATTCATGGCATGACATCGAGGTCATAAGGAACGGAAAAGCGGTATACGGCACAGAGACCGAAGAGATCAGCGTTGTGGGGAACATCTGTGAATCAGGTGACATTGTCGCAAAGGAGAGAAATCTCCCTAAGGTCGAAGAAGGCGACATCGTCTGTGTGCTTGACGCAGGCGCATATGGGTATTCAATGAGTTCAAACTATAACATGCGGCTTCGTCCTGCAGAAGTGCTTGTCCGCGCGGACGGCTCCCACTGTCTGATACGAAGAAGAGATACTTACGAAGACCTGCTCGACAGATTCTGGGCATAAAAAAATCCGGGAAGTTTAAAGCTTCCCGGTCTTTTTTATGCTTGTTTTACATGGATAAGGCGTGACCTGAAATCGCCCCAGGTATCGGGGATGTTGATACCTGCATTCATGAGCGTCGAACCGTGGAAATAAAGTGTTTTCCCTTCTTCGCTCATTGTCTGTACAAAATCGCTCCCGTCTTCATTCAAAAGGCGATAGCTTGCATTTTCCTGTAGTCCAAACAGTTTTATCCGTCTGCTCTTTACATTTGCGGTCTTCCGCACGTTTACACAGGTAACAAGAGCTTCACTGCCGTCCTTTGCAACGCTCTCCCAGCAGTCAAATGCATGATTTTCCGAGAACGAAGCGATTCTGTAATAATCGCCGGTGCGCACAAGGTCGTTGAAACGGTGATAAAGCTCTACCTGGTGAGGGATGAGCTTTCTGTCCTCCTCGGATATCCTTGTGACATCAAGCTCATATCCAAAGGTTCCGGAAAGCGCCACATGACCGCGCGTCTCAAAAGGCGTGGTCCTTCCCACGGCATGATTCGGGCAGTCGGACACATGTGCTCCCATAGCGGAAAGCGGATAGATCAGTGCTGTGCCTTCCTGGATCTCAAGGCGTTCCACCGCGTCCGTATCGTCGGAGCACCATATCTGCGGGCCATAGTAGAGCATACCGGCGTCAAACCTTGCGCCGCCGCCCGAGCAGTTTTCCAGAAGGAGCTTGGGGAAATCGGTCACAAGGCGTTCCTGCAGCTTGTATACGCCCATCACATATCTGTGGTGGAATTCACCCATACGCTCTGCGGGAAGGCAGGCACTTCCAATATCGGAGAGCGGTCTGTTCATATCCCACTTCACATATTCGATGTTTGCGGACTCGAGGACTTTTTTGATCAGAGAATAAACATAGTCTGTGACGTCTTCTCTGGTAAAATCGAGCACCATCTGGTTTCTTGCAAGGCCCGGACGTCTTCCCTGTACATGCACCGCCCAGTCGGGATGCGCACGGTAAAGATCGGAATCGGGGCTTATCATCTCGGGCTCAAACCAGAGTCCGAGCTTCATCCCGCGCCTGTTCACTTCTTCAGCCAGTTTCTTAAGCCCGCCTTCAAGTTTCTTTTCGTTTACATACCAGTCGCCCAGTGCGCGGTTGTCGTCAAAACGGTTTCCGAACCAGCCGTCGTCGAGCACCAGCATCTCTATGCCGAGCTTTGAAGCGCAGTCGGCGATATTTACAAGCTTTTCGGCATTAAAATCAAAATAGGTCGCTTCCCAGTTGTTTATGAGGATCGGGCGCTTTTTGTCGCGGTAATATCCTCTTATCAGATGTTCGCGGTAGAGGTCGTGGAAGGTCCTTGACATCCCGCCGAGACCCTCTGCGGAAAAGACAAGCACTGCTTCCGGGGTCTCAAATGAAGCGCCGTCTTTTAATTCCCATCTGAAATCCTCCGGGTCGATCCCGGTCATCAGTCTCACCTGGTCAAACTGGCTGCGCTCTGTGAGCGTGCGGAAGTTTCCTGAGTAGACAAGGTCGATGCCGTATACTTCGCCGTTGTTCTGACCTGCGTTTTTTTCCATGAGGCAGGTGAACGCGTGCTCCTGATGTCCGGGCTCGCCGCGCCTTGAGCACATGCCCTGGATGCCGTAATTTACGGCTGTCCGGTTTATATGGCGTTCTCTTGCCCACGAGCCGAACAGGGTTATTTTGTCAAAATCGCGGTTGTCCATGTCAAGCGAAGCGGACGCCGCTTTTGTGAGATATACTGTCTTTCCTGACTTGTTTACGATCTTTGTGTGCCTTACGACCGCATCGATCCCTTCAAAAACGGAATAGTACAGTATTGCCTCGATCCCCGCTTCCCTGTCCTCAAGCGTGATCTCAAGGGTTTTTGTGTCTGCCGCATTTCCCCATGTCGCGGGGAGGCCCTGTATCCCTTCTTTTCCGTCATATATCCTGTGGGACTTGAAGGTCAGGGAATTTGCGTAATTTCCGGACCCGGTCTCGATACGCACTGCAGATTCCCTGAAATCACCGATCCCGTGAGTCGGGTATTCAAACGGGAAACAATCGTAAAAGCTCAGCCTGTCGCGCTCGTTTCTTTCAGGTGTAAAAGGGGGCTCAAAAACGCGCATAAGGTAGGATACGTCATCGTCCGCGATATGCTTTCCGAAATAGGCATGTCCCAGGAACCCTTCTTTGTCAACTATCCCCATTACGTAAGAAATGTGAGCCACATCTATCTTAAAACTTTTAAGGTCTTCCAGATATCTTATGTCGGTCATGCGCTTCTCCTGATTATAAGCTTTCCCTCTATCAGATGGATGCCGTTGTTGGTCTCTATGTTGTTGAGTTTCTTGATCGCATTTCGAACGGCTGACTCTGCCATAGCCTCCATGTTCACGGCATAGGTCGTGAGCGGAACGTCACAGACGCCGGGATGGATGAAATCGTCAAAGCCCGTGACAAGCACATCTTCAGGCACTTTAAGCCCATGCTTTGAAAGGGAATCGATAAGGCGGGCCGCGGTGACGTCACAGTTGCAGACGAAGGCTTCCGGCATATCCTTTGGCAGAGGAATGTCATAGATCGACTCACGATTCATGTGGCGGTCATCTATGATCCAGTCGTCGCGGAGCTCAAGTCCCGCCTCCATGAGAGCCTTTCTGAAGCCCAGATATCTGTCAGTGATGCTCTTTGTGGAAAGGAGCGTTCCGACATAGGCAATGCGCTTCACGCCTTTTTCTATGAGATAGTTCGTGATGAGGAAAGTGCCGTAAAAACTGTTTGAGATCACGGCATCTTCCTGGATCTCCGAATCGTAAAAATCGAGAAATACCATGGAAAGACGCGTGCGCTCCCTGAGTGATTTTAAATATTCGGTTCTGAAGCCGCCCATGGGGATGAGCACGTCTATCTTGTTTTCGCTCACAAGCTTTGGAAGAACGTTTCCGTTCTCGTCGTCGGCGTTTATGATCTCGAGCATGACAAAGCTGTTGTGCATTGCGGCTGAGGTGTTTATCTCCTGATAGAGCTGCCAGTAGAAGGTCTGGTATTTTGTGATATAGCCTTCCGGTACTATCACGCCTATATTGTAGCTCTGCGAGATCCCTTTTCGCTCGGGATGACGCTCGTAGCCAAGCTCCGATGCGATACGTATGATCTTTGCTTTCATTTCGTCGCTCACGCCTTTTTGGTCGCTTAACGCCTTTGAGACTGTTACCACGCTCACGCCCGCGCGCTCGGCGATATCCGACATTCTAACTTTTTTTGCCATTTTGCCACTCCCATATAAATAAAATAACAACAGCTTAAATTTACTTTAATTTTAAGCTGTTGTCAAGCAAAATTAGCTAAATGTATTAAGTTTGTAGGAATTTTATCCCGGCGCAGGTCAGCTTATTTAAGCTGTATTGTCACCTTCTTTTTTCCCTCCGGGAAGGTGAAATCCTCTTCGGGGTCGTTTGCAAAGCCTTCGGGTGCCTTTATCACGTGGAGGATGTAAGGATATTCCTTGGCCGTGAAGGTTATCACGCCGTTTTTGTCTGTCGTGTGCGGTATACAGGTGGAATCATCGCAGACCGTGACTGTCACGTTTTCAATGGGATTTCCTTTGCTGTCGGTCACGGTGATCGTGTAGCCGTCGTCTTTTTTCTCACTGTCCGTGCCATCTCCGGCCGATACGCCTGTACCGCAGCCGGCAAGAGCGAGGAGAAGCACGGCAAAAAGGATGCATGCGCGTTTTAAGCTGATTACAGAGATCATTTTATATTCCTTTGTTAGTATTTTTTCCTATCAGGCGAAAGTATATCAGAGCAGCGCTCTGAGATTATTTAATACTTCAGCCTTTGTATCGCCCTCGAACGGTCTTGCCGACAGATAGATTGGGAAAAGAGAGGCCATCTTCAGTGCAGACTCCGCATTTTCTTTATCCGTAAGGTGCTCTTTGAGGAGCGGCTTAAGAAATAAAGCATTAAGACAGGTCATATATTTATCAAAACCGACCATTTCGCGGAAAACAGGCTCTTTTGTGCCGATCTTTGTCAGAAACACCATCGTCCTGACTTTTTCGGGTCCCAAAGGGAACGGTCCTTCATAGGGAACAAGGAATTTGTCCTTGTCCTCGTCTATGTGGATCAGTTCATCAAGGTCAAGCTCGCGTGAAACGGCCACGTCCCTGCAGAACTTCTGTGCAGGGAATGCGGGATACGCATAGGCTCCGTCTTCCTTCAGCACCACACGTGCGATATCGTCTGCCATGAGATGATACCCGTTATCCAGGAAAAACGCGGTGACCGTGGATTTCCCGCTGCCGCTGTTGCCGCTGATGAGCACGGCACCGTTCTCGTTTGCGACACAACTGCAATGGATCCCAAGTTCTCCGAGCTGCCAGAGAAGTATGGTCATTCCCCAGCCGAGGATGTAAGAGCCCAGATACTGAGGGTTTTTACTGTTTTCTTTCAGTTCGTAAGCGATCTCTTTACCGTTTTCGATGTAAAGATAGCAGGTATCGTTTGAAAGAAGCGCCACGGGCTTTTTTATCTCCGACCAGCAGGACTTTTCACGCTTTAGCTCTTCGGGAAAACGTCCTTTACGGATCACAACGTCAATACCTTTGTTTTCCTCTTCTGAAGGGAGTTTCACCAGTTGTGGGAGCTCAAGATCGGATTCAAGATTCATCCCATATAATTTGTACAGAAATTTTCCGTCCATGTAAAGAACCCTCCTAGATGCGTTATTTCGGAAGGATCAATCCTTCACGACAAATTTGTAGCCTCTCGACCATACCGTTTCGATATAGTTTAAAAGCTCGGTGTCTATCTCAAGTTTTTTTCTGAGTCTCGACACGTTTACCATCACGGAACGGCGGTCGTTTTCGGTATACATGCCGAAAAGCTCTTTTCCGAGTTCCTCAAAGGTTATCTCCTTGTTCGGATGGCTTGCGAGATAGCAGAGCACCATATATTCTTTATTCGCGAGGCCCAGGTCCTCACCTTTGAAATAAGCTTTGTGAGCTATTTTGTCGATCTTTAAGTTTTTGAACACGAGAACGCTCTTGTTCTGCTGTACCGCGCCCTTTAACTGCTGCTGGCGGCGGAGGAGCACCTTTATGCGTGCATCGAGTTCGTTCAGCGAGAAAGGCTTTACCACATAGTCGTCGCCGCCGCGGAGAAGGCCTTTGATCTTATCCTCTTCGTCGCCTTTACCGCTTAAAAAGATGATCGGCGCGGCGGTAAATTTTCTGAGTGCCTCGCACACCTCAAAACCGTTCATTCCGGGCATCATAACATCAAGTATGAAGCAGTCCGGCTTAAGCTTTTGCGCGGAGCGTATCCCTTCCTCAGGAACGTCGAAAGTATATACCTGATAGCCCTTTTCCGATAAAAACCTTTTGTTTGACTGAAGCACTTCCTTGTCGTCGTCGATCAAAAGCAAAGTTGCCATTTTCGGCCTCCTGTACGGTAAAATTAGTATATGTCTGAAACAGATCGCAACACCCTTGATTTTATCATAACCACCGCCCGCAAACAAGACAGACAGGCTGAACGAATGATTAAACTTTCATAAAAAAGCACAAAATTCGTAAAAAAGCACGCCTTATTTTGCCGAACCTGCGTTTGACAGGTCACATTTAAATGCTATAATAGATGCCATGAATCAAAGAAGCTTTAGAAAGGATACGGATAAACCGTAGAAAACCATGATCTTTGCGCTTATTCTATTTATCATCACCTATGTGCTGATGCTCATTTTTGACAAGTACCGTCCTTATATCGCAATAGGGTCGGCGCTCATATTCATTCTTTCGGGAATGCTGCCGTTCAGAGCGATCCCTGAAAGCACAAATATCCCGGCAGACCTGAACGTTCTTCTCATGATTGCGGGAACCATGGGCCTTGTGGCGCTCTTCACCGAGAGTAAGATGCCGGACCTTCTTGCGGACATCATCATCGAAAAAGTGCCGAACGTGAAATGGGCCGTGGTTGCGCTCTCGCTCTTTGCGGGCGTCATTTCCGCGTTTGTCGACAATGTTTCGACAGTGCTCATGATCGCGCCTGTTGCGCTCCTCATCGCAAAGAAGCTGAAGATCAATCCGGTCCCGATGATCATCTCGATCGCCGTATCTTCAAATCTCCAGGGCGCTGCAACGCTTGTCGGAGATACCACCGCGATCATGCTCGGTTCCTATGCCAACATGAATTTCATGAACTTCTTCTGGTATAAGGGAAAACCCAGTATCTTCTTTGCGGTAGAGCTCGGAGCACTGCTCTCGGCAGCCATACTTCTCGTGATGTTCCGAAAGGAAACGGCAACGCTTCCAAAGCAGGAACGCACAAAAGTAAAGGACTATGTTCCCACCTGGCTCCTTTGCGGAGCGGTAGTTCTCCTCATCGTAGCATCCTTCGTTCCGATCGAATTCCCCGAAACGATAAACGGCATCATCTGCTGCTCAATGTTTGTCGTAGGCATCATCTACACACTTATCAAGCGTAAGGGCGAGGCAAAGCAGGTGCTCATTGGGGCATTTAAAGAGATCGATTTCAACACGATCGGACTTCTCTTCGGTCTCTTCCTTGTCATCGCAGGCATCAACAACATGGGCGTCATCGAAAAGATCGCGGAGCTCCTTTCCTCAGTGGGCGGAAACAGCGTATTCCTGATCTATACGGTAATAGTATGGGGAAGCGTTCTGTTCTCGGCATTTATCGATAACATCCCTTACGTTGCGACGATGCTCCCTGTCATCCAGGGGCTAGCGCTGAAGCTCGGTATCGATCCCACTGTGCTCTATTTCGGACTTCTGTCCGGCGCGACACTCGGCGGAAACCTCACTCCTATCGGCGCATCGGCAAATATCACAGGTATCAACATCCTGAAAAAAGAAGGCTGCACGGTAAAGAACAGCGATTTCTTTAAGATCGGCATTCCCTTCACACTTGCGGCGATCATCCCCGCATATATCTACATCTGGCTTGTTTACGGGATCTGACAAAAAAACAACGGACGGTTTCCTTTTTGGGACCGTCCGTTTTATATTCTTTTTCTTCTGTTCCTGCTGATCAAAAGGTATACTATGATGATCAGTGCCGCTGAAAGCGCGATCCCTATGGAATCTATTGCAACATCGAGCACGCGCCCGTCTCTTCCCGGGACGAAATATTGATGAAGTTCGTCAAAGGCCGCAAGCGCTACCGATAGCAGGCAGGTGACGATGAGGCGGAGCGGAAAGGAGAGGATCGAATCCGAAGTGCTGTGATACGTGCCTTTTTTCAGCTTTGCAAGCGCATAAGCCGAGGATTCCGTGGCCAGGATATGCCGCTCAGTGGTACAGTATACCGTGACAGGCAGAAATACCGTGAAATTCAAAATGAAATATTCCGTAACGTGAGCGCCTTTTCTTAAGAAGGGCTCAAAAGCCTCAGCAGCAGCGGTTATCTCATCCGCAGTCGCGTCCTTTTTAAAAACGGCAAAAAAAATCTCACAAATGGCCCTGCCCAGCCCTGAGCTCAAGCCTCCCGATGAGGTTCCGTCCTGCGATGAGAACAGAAAGATCACAGACAGCATGATAAGCAAAGGTATCGGCGCCAATATTCTTTTTATCAGGCTGCTTTTCATTAGCGGGTCTGTTTCTCCATAGTCATCACATAAAATTCATGGCCGTGAAGTGTCTTTAATTCAGGCGTGTATTTTTCCGCGATCTCTTTGAAATCGTCAAGGCCGCGGTCTTTGCAGATGATAAAGCGGGTATAATCTCTTCCTTCTTCGGAGGCTTTGTAAAAGTCGACCGCCTCTTCGTAAAGGATCTTTGCAAGCGCCTCAGCGGGGCATGCGGTGGAATCAAGGATCAGATTGTAATTTGAAAAATCAAAATAATCTATGTCGTACAGCTCTTTGTAGCGCTTTTCTTCTTCTGCGACACGTGCCCTGAGCTTTTCCTTGCAGTCTTCGAAACAATCGTACTTTTCAACATTTCCGCGGTCGTCACCCATAACGCGGCTGACCGATGTGTCAAGACTTACCGAAAGGAACACTCTGAAAGCTTTTCCAACGAAATGCCAGGCAAGACGTGAATCGTAGAAAATATTGTCATTTATGCGGGTCCTGGATATCTCTGCAGTTTTTTCGTCGATCATGTGGTCAAACTGCGGATCCTCGCTCATGAGCTTGTTCATCTCAAGCACGCTGAGGCCCCTGTCTTTCGCGAGTTCCCTGATCACGTGACCTGTGGAACAGATCTCGTACCCGTAATCACGTTCAAATATCCTGCTTATGGTGGATTTTCCACTTCCAAGATTTCCTGTAAGAGTGATATGCATATTTCCTCCACTAAAGGTATAACTTATCTCTGCGACATTGCTTTGAGCTCTGCCAAAAGCTCAAGGTCTTCCGCATTTATCTTTATGCTGGTCTCTATCTTTTCGCCGTCAGGCTCCGTAACTATGACCTCAAGCACCATGTTTTCCTTAAACCCGCGGTCCGACACAGCCTTTAAAAAAGCAGGGAACTTTGGATGATTCTGCCTGAACTTGTTCCAGGCGCCCATAAGCTTCATTGCATCTCCGAAATTACCGAATGCCATTGTCATTACCTCCGAGATATGTAATGTGTATTATAGTCATCCTATACGGAAAATGCAAGGGCAGACTTGGGAAGGTGAATGTAAGAATATGGCTCGCGGAATGATGTGTCATTTTGCTGATGTGCCGACGATGTTCTCCAGCTGTTCGTATGTCACAGAGCCGACCTTATTGTAGGTTATCCGGCCGTCAGGATCCACTGCCACAGTCTGCGGCAGCATCGAGGAGCCGTTGAACGACTGAATGACTGAATCATCCGCGTCAAGTGCAAAAAGGAGTGAAAGGCCGGAGGCATCGATATAGGTCTGGACGTCCTCGGTCACAAGCCCGGAATGGATCGCAATGACGGCGACTTCGGGGTGTTCCTTTTGCAGTTTTTCAAAATACGGGAGTTCCTTGACACACGGCCCGCACCATGTAGCCCAGAAGTTTATGACCACAGTTTTTCCTTTGCAGTCTGCGAGTGAGAAATATGCAGTGTCATTGTTTTTTCCCGCATCAGCGCCACTATCGCTTCCCGACTGCGTTTTTCCGGAGTTGTATAAAGGTACTGTGAAGGGCGCGGCGAGGTCTCCGGGGTTGTAACCGTACTCTGATCCTTTGTCGACTTCGGCTGTGGTTGTACGGTCGCTTAAAGGGGTGTTGGGGAGGTTGAGCATAACAACTAATATAACAAGTAGAAGAGCACAAAGCACTCGTATGATGTTTTTTGGTGATAAAAAGGATTTTACGTATTTACCAGTCGAAACGTCAATTTTTCTTACAAGTTTCGGGATTATCCCACCGTCAATAGCCCCCGTCGGGCAGCATGCGGCGCATTCTCCGCAATGGATGCACTCTCTGTCTCCCACATGACGTATGTCCATTTTGCACTCACGAACGCATTTTCCGCAGTTTATGCACTTATCCTGATCAACCTTCACCCCAAGTACGGCGAAGCGCGAAAAGAGGCTGTAGAGCGCGCCCAGAGGGCAGATAAATCGGCAAAAAGCCCTGAATACAAAAACGCATGTCATGATGACTATGACAAGCACCGCGACTTTCCATGCGAAAAGCCCTCCAAGCATACCACGTTTGTCGGCATTTGCGGGATTAATCATGAGAAATATCCCGCCTTCAAGCGTTCCCGCGGGACAGATGAATTTGCAGAAACCGGGGAGCGGTACGCCTTTTAAGCCATAGAGCAGCGGCATTATCACGGCAAGACCGATCAGCGTGGCATATTTTACCCATGACAGCGCACGTGTCAAGCGGGATTTTTTTATCTTTTTAGTGGGGATCTTGTAGAGCAGGTCCTGAAGAAGCCCAAAGGGGCAGAGCCAGCCGCAAATCGTGCGGCCGAGGATGATGCCGTAAAGCATTATTATTCCGACCACATAAAAAGGGAGTCTGTGTTTCCCGGAGGCTATGGCATTCTGCAAAGCACCGAGAGGACAGGCTTCAACGGCCCCGGGACAGGAATAGCAGTTGAGCCCGGGAGTGCAGATGTTTTTTACTGCGCCGGTATAGATCTTACCGGTGACGAAACCTTTCAAATGGGCATTGTAAAGAAGCGCGGCATAGAGCTGTATGACGCGCCTTGTTACAGTCTTTTTGGAACTGTCAGTGTTTTTTATTTTTTTGATTTCATCAGCCAAGTCCGATACACTCCGTGCAGATGTTTATCGCTTTTACAAGGCAGTCGCGCATCCCGTCGTTAAAAATGCCGAGGAGGATGAAGATAAGCGCGATCGCAAGAAGGGATAGGCGGATGAAGGTTTGTTTATTGTTGGAGGTCATGATTGTTTTTTGATATTTTTAAATGGATTTTAGGGTGGGATTTTGACATTTTTAAAAGGATTTCAATTTTTGCTCGCAGCAATGGCGTCGATTATTTCCTGAGGAACCGTAATCTCACGGGACTTTTTCACGGTGTTTTCCGCAAGGGCACAGAAAAGCAGTGTAAGCATCACTCTATGTATCTCCGCCTGCTTATCGGCATCGTCCGGTATATCACTCTTAAGCCAGGCATCGATCTTATCGTAATCCAAATACTTTTTCCAGTATTCTCTGTTCAGATGCGACACTACCATCTCGCGCAATTTCTGAAGGTCCTCCCGTCTTTTCTTTGAAACAGCCTCTGCGGTTGCCTCATCTTCGTACTCAATAGCCGCATTGCTCGGTGATTCCTTTCTGTTCAGGTTGTACAGAGAGTTCGGGAGAATATCTTTAAATGCCTCTCTGAAAATGTATCTGTTTCTGCGCCCACGGATATACATATGTCGTGGTATTGAGACTGCAAAATCCACCACATCAAAGTCCAGGTAAGGGAACAAGTAACGAAGCCCACTGTTTCCTCCGATCAGTGAGGCATTATCGAGTCTCAGCCTGCTGCCACCCTCCCTGATATATGACACGGGATCATAGAAGAAATGCATTGCCGGAGCTTTTCTGTCTTTATTTGCCTCATAAAAGTTTTGTGAAATAAACGATGTTGCGTTAAAAGCACCCATAAATTCGGATTTTAGGTGTTTTCCTGTATCCTTTATATTTTTATAGGACATTTTCAGCGTATTCCATATTCTTAAGCGTTTGCCGTGAGTTCTTGACCACATGAGTCTGAAGTACCGGTAATACTCGTGATTGTAAAACAGCTCATAAGGGTTTGAACGATGACTCACGCCCTCATCTCCGCCATGTCCCGAAAAAACTGCCGATGCACCGTTACGACGCATATTGTCAAGGGTTTCAGCCAATGTAAGCGCATTTATATATGCCGGAAGAGCCAAATCAAACGAAGGGATCATCTCATTCTCGTAATTCAATCCAAGGTGCTCTGCTGCTTTTACTATTCCGGAATCAGATCCCAATGTGTTTCCCGGCTTACTGTATATGCAGGTGATGCCTTCTTTTTCACAAATTTCTTTTATTATCAGTCTTTCATCATTATCAACGAGTGGACGGTCTTCTTCTGAAAGAGACCATGAAAAATATTTTGTATCATATCCCAGCCTGTGGAGAAGAATGCTTATCACCCCCGAATCAAGCCCTCCTGATAGTTCGGAACCAATACCTGAAACTGCATCCGCTCTTCTTTTTATTGCATTGGTGATGAGATCCTTCAGTCGATTTTTATACTCATGATCGTCTGAAAAATGTATCTTCTTTTTTCCTATTTCCCAGTATTTGTGCTTTTGTGGAACCTTATTCTCCTCAATATAAAACGTAATGTACGCTCCCGGCTCCACACAGAAAATATGCTCATACTCAGTATTCACCGCATTATAATTCACGTAGCCATGAAGAGTCTTATATATCCAATCTTCACTTATGGTTGCATCGATGCATGACATACCGGTCAATCCCCTTATATCTGAAGAAAAGGCCAATATTCCATCGTGACAATAGTAAAACAAGGGTCTGACTCCCATATGGTCCCTAAACAGTGTGATGGTATTATCTTTAATATCATAAACCGCACCGGCAAAATCCCCGTGCAAATGTACTAAAGAGCCATAACCCTTTTCCCGAACAAAATCAAAGAGAAACTCTCCATCTGTTCCTCCGCAATTTAAATGTCGGTCCAAAGAAAAATCTGCTCTGTTGTATATCAAGGCATCAAAAGCCGCAATACTTTCATCATATTCGATCAGAGCCTTTCCCGTTGCATTTTTAGCGATCACATCACCGCAGGCACCGATAAAAACACGATCATTATTATAATACCGAGCTTCGAGCCCATATGCTCTGTTCCACGAAGCAAGTATCCCTTTATCTTTACATGTAGCTTGTAAGTCAATCTTTAAGCCGATCATGCCGAATATGCCGCTCATTGTTTCCTCCGTGTTCACTTTATGATAAGACGAAACATTAAAATTCAAAAAAAATCTCTGCTAATTATCTTAGCAGAGACTGCGATTTTTTTCAAATAATTATGAAAGCTTAACCTCGGGATCCTCAGAAATCTCAGGATCAGTAGGTGTTGCAGGATTCGTAGGATTCTCAGGATCAGGTCTGGTAGGATTCTCAGTCTTCTGAGAACGATCGGCGAATACGATATTAAAAGGGCCTTCCCAACCAATATCAATAAGTCCGTCTGCTGTTTCGCTGATGTTTACATCGATAACTTCAGGTGTGTTCCACTTTTTCATTTTAAGTTCCTCCTAAATTTGAAATCTGTGTTTCATTGTCTGTATTATACCACTAGGACTTTAGTCTGTATACAAATCTTGCCGAACTGATACATTTTCGTCTTTTCATGGTTTTTATCTCTGCCGAGACTGCTTTGCTCGACTACGATGGTCGCATTTTACACCCACATGTTTTATTTGTACAGCCTTCTATCATATCTGTAACAGAATGAACTTAGTGGCAAAAAACAGCCGGAGGTTTGCCCCTCCGGCTATCATACTTTCACTAATCTTCTTTCCATTGTGCATAAAGCTTGACTACTGTTCCGTTTTCAGACGAAAGGTTCTTAACGGAAGCCTCGTCCTTGTATGTAACACCGGTCCCGTCCTTTTTGGTGTTCCAACCGGTGAAAGTATATCCTTCTCTGATATAAGTATTCTTAGGCAAAACATATGAAGTTTTATACTTACAGTTTACCATATCGGGCATTACGTTTTCATCGTCTTCATTATCCGCACCGTTGCCT
>JAEEGF010138168.1_pt1 | contig 16035 bp, 12 predicted proteins | sample 9134171 | NCBI WGS metagenome assembly JAEEGF01 (sample SAMN16246542, study PRJNA631951) | gut metagenome | biome: gut microbiome; feature: rumen; material: AP-attached | host: Bos | place: Iran: Karaj | collected 2018-10
TTGTTTCAATACCTTCGGCGGTGATAGTGTAACCTGACTGCCTAAAGGTTTTAATTAATGTAGGAAGAATGATATCTGGCTGCTTACAATAATCCCAAATCAGACTCATATCAATTTTGACATTGTGGAATGGGAAATGCTTTAATCTGCTTGCATTTGAATAGCCAGTTCCATAATCATCAAGTGATAATTCAAAGCCCTTTAGCTTAATCTTATCTATCTGGTCCTTCATTATTATTTCATCTGTGATGGAAGCTTCTGTGATTTCCAAATGTATTTTCTCAGGTGAAATATTGTATTCATTTATTAGTTTTTCAAAGGATTCGGCCAAATCCTTTTTCATGAACTGGGCAGTTGATATATTTACATTAATCCATTTAAGACCAATGGCATCTAGGTCATTATCTCTTATAAAGGAACAGGTTTTTTCAAATACCTGGGCACCTAAATTATAGATTCGACCATTGCTTTCAGCGATTGGAATGAATTTATCAGGAGGTATTAATTCTCCGGAATCATTAAAAATTCTACAAAGGCTTTCTGCCCCAACCAGCTCATGGGTATTAGCATCCACAATAGGCTGTAAGAATATTGCAATGCTTTTGTCTTCAGTAGCTCTTTCTAATGCCTTCTTTATAAGGATATTGTCGTGATTTTCTATGAATGAGCGGTCATCAATATCTAATATAGTTTGGTTGTTATTACTGCTGGCTTTTTCTAATGTACTGTTTATAACATTAAGAATACTGTCTGAAGAATAACCCTTATAATCACATATGATTCTAGCGAAGCTGATATTAAGGTACAATTCTACATCATCAGAAATAAAAGGACGCTTAAATCGTTCTATTAGAGTTTCTATAATGCTATCAACTTCTGCTTTATTGTCTACTACAAAAACAAATCTTCCGGAACGGCAGTAGAAAATCAGCATATTGCCAAATTTCCATCGCAAGTAATTTCCAATCAAGCCTAAACCGGCATCCATCTGTTTGTGACCATATATTTCACTTGTTTCTGTGTAATGGTCTATTACAAAAGCAAATATGTAATGTCGCTTAAAGCTTTTTTCATCTATATATAATCGAATTCCATCGCGGTTGAACAGGCGTGTTTGTCTATCAATATAAAAGTCTGGATTCATGAAAATGATATTGATAGTCAGTATTGCCATTATGCAGAAGGTATCCATTAACAAATACTTAGGTAACATTACTCTTAAGGTAAGTCCAATCAAAAGGAGATTAAGATAAACCAAAGCACCATAGAATTCTCTGCGTCTTTTAAAATATTTCCGTAAAGATAATACCATCACTATAGAGAACAGAATGTAATATAGGAAGGTAAAAGTTATTAAATGATAAGCATAACCTCTTACATATCCATGGTCATCTATTGCAAATATTGCCTTTAACCAAGGGGTTGCTAGAACAATTCCCTCGGTGAAAATAAGTGGAATATTGCAAGCGATTGTTCTTACAAGATTTTCTTTAGGATTAAGCTCTAAAATATTGCATGTGAATACAAAGAAAAAAAATCCTCTTAGTAAAAAGAAGACAAAGAATATCATGTTAGAAATGTAGACAGCGGATATAGGTAAATCAAAATAATTTTCACAAGTCCAACTACCTATGATATCAGAGGAAATAACAACAGTCTCAATTAGCAATAAAGTCACAAAGGTCCTATTAATTTTAATAGGTAGTCTTTGCAAGGCAAAATAATTGAGTAGAAGTATTCCTAATATTAAAAGGCTAGGTATAGCAAAACTGTAGTCCCACATACATAATCTCCGAAATAATATCTCCCATATTCAATTATATTGCGCTTAAGGAATTATCTCCAATGAACAATCTGTGTCTTATAAAATATGGGTGTTATCTTTTGGAAATTTTTGTTAGAATAAGCAAGTTATTTAATATATTAGAGAAATGGATTAGTAGATTATGAGTATTTTAAACGTAGAGCATTTATCACATGGATTTGGAGATAGAGCTATATTTGAGGATGTTTCCTTTAGATTGCTTAAGGGCGAGCATATTGGACTTGTTGGAGCAAACGGTGAAGGAAAATCTACCTTTATGAATATCATTACAGGAAAGCTTCAGCCAGACGAAGGCAAGATTGAGTGGTCAAAAAAGGTTCGTGTAGGATACCTTGACCAGCACACCGTACTTGAAAAGGGCATGACTATCGGTGATGTACTTCGTTCAGCCTTTGATTTTCTATATGAGATGGAGACGGAGATGAATGATATCTACGCTAGTCTTGGTGATATCACAGATGATAATGAAATGAACAAGCGCATGGAGGAGGCCGGCACTATTGGAGATCTTCTTACAATGCATGATTTTTATATGATAGATTCAAAGGTTGAGGAAGTAGCCAGAGCTGTAGGCGTACTTGATCTGGGCTTAGACAGAGATGTCACAGAGCTTTCCGGTGGACAGCGTACCAAGGTGTTGATGGCAAAGCTTTTATTAGAAAAGCCTGATATCCTTCTTTTGGACGAGCCTACCAACTATTTGGATGTGGAGCACATTGAATGGCTTAAGAGATATTTGAATGATTACGAGAACGCCTTTATCCTTATTTCTCACGATGTGCCATTTTTGAATTCAGTTATTAATCTGATTTATCACATGGACAACAAGAAGCTGGAAAGATATGTTGGAGACTATGATAAGTTCCAGGAAGTGTATGCGATGAAGCAGGCTCAGCTGGAGGCTGCTTATAATAAACAGCAAAAGGAAATAGCTCAGCTTAAGGATTTTGTTGCAAGAAACAAAGCGAACGTGGCCACTCGTAACATGGCTATGTCTCGTCAGAAGAAGCTTGATAAGATGGATAAGATTGAGCTTGCTGCAGAAAAGCCAAAGCCAGAGTTTTATTTTAAAGAGGCAAGAACTCCTAGCCGAGTTATTTTTTCAACAAAGGATTTGGTAATTGGTTATGATAAAAACGAGCCATTGTCAAAGCCGCTTAATCTTGAAATGGAAAGAAAGCAGAAGATTGTTCTTACAGGAGCAAACGGTATTGGAAAGACTACTCTTTTAAAGAGTATTTTAGGATTGATTCCACCTATTTCTGGAACAGTTTATCAGGGCGAGTTCCTTGAAATCGGATACTTCGAGCAGGAGATGGACCAGCATATTTCCACAACCTGTATAGAGGAAATATGGAACGAATTCCCATCTTATAACCAAAGCGAGGTTCGTGCCGCCCTTGCAAAGTGCGGTCTTACTACAAAGCACATCGAAAGCTTATGCCGTGTACTTTCCGGTGGTGAACAGGCTAAGGTTCGACTATGTAAGCTTTTGAACAGGGAGACTAATTTACTTCTTCTTGATGAGCCTACCAACCATTTAGATGTAGATGCCAAGGACGAGCTAAAGCGTGCCCTTAAGGAATACAACGGTTCAATTCTTATGGTTTGCCATGAGCCAGAGTTTTATGAGGGCTTGGCAACAGACGTGTGGGATGTAAGTCAGTGGACTACTAAAGTACTATAAAAATGCATCAAAAGATAAATTTAATTGTGTACAATTTATACACTATTAATGTAGCACTTTTTACAATAGTGTGTTAAAATTAACTGTTGTTTAGATAATAAATATTTCTTTGGAAGGAAGGTTACATTATGACAAAGATTGATATAATTTCAGGTTTTTTAGGCGCAGGTAAGACTACATACATCAAGAAGATGCTTGAAGAAGCATACAAGGGTGAGAAGGTAGTTCTTATTGAAAATGAATTTGGTGAAGTAGGTATCGATGGCGGTTTCCTTAAGGACGCTGGCATCACTATTTCAGAAATGAATTCAGGTTGCATTTGCTGTTCGCTTGTTGGTGATTTCGACAAGAACCTTCACGAGGTACTTGAGAAGTTCAACCCAGACAGAATCCTTATCGAGCCATCAGGTGTTGGTAAGCTTTCAGATGTTATGACATCTGTTATCAAGCTTGAGGAATCTGCTGATGTTAAGCTTACAGGTCTTGTTACAGTTGTTAATGCACTTAAGGCTTCTAAGCAGATGAAGGCCTTTGGTGAGTTCTTCAACAACCAGATTGAATTCGCTACAACAGTAGTTTTATCACGTTCACAGACAGCTACTGAGGATCAGCTTGAGTTCTGCGTTAAGCAGATTCAGAAGCTTAATCCAAAGGCTGCTATTATTACAACACCTTGGGATGAAATCACAGGTGAGAAGCTTCTTTCTGTAATGGAAGGACAGGATAACCTTGCTTCAGATATGAAGCACCTTGCTGAGGAAGCTCACGAGCATGAAGAAGAAGAGCATGAGCACGAGCATCATCATCACGACCATGACCACGAGGAGCATGAGCACGAGCATCATCATGACCATGACCACGAAGAGCATGAGCACGAACATCATCATGAACATGGCGAGAATTGCACTTGCGGTTGCCACGACCATGAGCATCATCATCACCATCATGCAGATGATGTATTTACTACATGGGGCAAGGAAACACCTCACAAGTTCGAAAAGGCTACTATCGAAAAGGCTATGAAGGCCTTCGCTAATACAAACGACTACGGTACAATTATCCGTTCAAAGGGTATGGTTGAGGATGTTAACGGCGGTTGGATTTACTTTGACTTCGTTGACGGTGAGTACGAGCTTAGAACAGGTGAGCCTGATTACACAGGACGTCTTGTAGTTATCGGTGCTGACATTGACGAGCACAAGATTGAAGAGATTTTTGGCTTAGAGTAATTTAGAGGTTTTAATTTATGGCAAAGGATATACCAGTTTACGTCTTCACTGGATTCATGGATAGTGGTAAGACTACTCTTATCCAGGAGACATTATTTGAAAACGACTTCACACAGGGTGGGGATGACAAAATCCTCATAATCGCTTGTGAGGATGGAGATGTTGAATACGACATCGAGAAGCTTAAGACAGTTAATGCTAAGGTTACAATGATTGAAAACGAAGAGGATTTCAATCTTGAAAACCTTAACAAGCTTCAGAAGGAATATGACCCAGATGTTATCTTCCTTGAGTACAACGGTACATGGGGCGTGGACCATATTTATGATGAGCCACTTCCAGAGGGATGGGTTCCAGCTCAGTCACTTGCTACTGTTGATGCTACTACATTTGAAAACTACCTTAACAATATGCGTACCATCATGATGGAGCAGCTTTTCAAGGCAGAGGTTGTTATCTTCAACAGATGTACAGATGCAACACCAAAGACTAAGTTCCGTGGTCAGATTAAATCTATGAACAGACCAGCTCAAATCGTTTACGAAAGAGCAGACGGTTCTATCGATGATTCTCCAGAGGAGCTTCCATTTGACCTTAATGCTGATATCATCGAAATCACAGATGCTGATTACGCACTTTGGTTTATGGATTGTATGGAGACACCTAAGAAGTATGATGGTAAGAAGGTTCATTTCACTGGCCTTGTTTACAATCCTAACGATGGTAAGCTTAGAAGAGATGTATTCGTCCCAGGTAGATTTGCTATGACATGTTGTGTTGAGGATATTCAGTTCCTTGGCATGAAATGTAAATGGGATAAAGCTTCATCATTAGAGCATAGAAGTTGGATAGATATTACAGCTCAGATTAAGGTTGAGTTCGCTAAGGAATATAAGGGTAAGGGACCAGTTCTTTATCCAATTAGTGTAGAGCCTACTGAAAAGCCTGAGGATGAGTTAGTATATTTTAGTTAAAAGTCTTTAAAATAGCCTCTAGTAAATAAACTAGAGGCTATTTATTAGTATTTGGTTGATTTAACACTTTACAATGCTAAAGTAAAAAGATATAATACCTGATTAAAGGATGATAGGGAAGGAGTCTAATTTATGTATTCAATCTTAAAAAAGGAAAAGCTTTCAGATAAGATTTTCCTAATGGTTGTCAAGGCACCTCGCGTTGCTGCAGGTTGCTTGCCAGGACAGTTTATCATTGTAAAAATAGATGAAGAGGGAGAGCGTATTCCTCTTACTATTTGTGACTATGATAGAAATGAAGGAACAGTCACAATAGTATTCCAGACTGTTGGTGCTTCTACAGAAAGAATGGCAGCTCTTAATGCTGGTGATTCTTTTGATGATTTTGTTGGACCTTTGGGTCAGCCATCAGAGCTTTGCATCGAAGAGAACCTTGAGGAAACAAAAAAGAAGAACATCGTATTTATTGCAGGTGGTGTAGGTACAGCTCCTGTATATCCACAGGTAAAGTGGCTTAAGGAACACGGAATCAATTCTACAGTTATTATTGGTGCACGTTCAAAGGACATCCTTTTCTATGAAGAGGAAATGAGACAGGTTGCTACAGAGCTTTATCTTGCTACTGATGACGGAAGCTATGGTTTCCATGGAAATGGTTGTCAGCAGCTTCAGGCTCTTTGGGACGAGGGCAAGAGATTTGACCACTGCGTAGCAATCGGTCCTATGATTATGATGAAATTCGTTTGCCTTCTCACAAAGGAGCTTGGCATTCCTACAGTTGTATCAATGAACCCTATCATGGTTGATGGTACAGGTATGTGTGGTGCTTGCCGTCTTGTCGTTGGTGATGAGGTTAAGTTTGCATGTGTAGATGGTCCAGAGTTTGATGGTCACCTTGTTGATTTTGATCAGGCAATGGCTAGAAGTAAGCAGTATAAGACTGAGGAAGGTAGAGCACTTCTTAAGCTTCAGGAGGGCGATACACACCACGGTGGATGCGGAAATTGTGGAGGTGACGAGTAATGGCAGATATGATGGTTAGAGTACCTATTTCTGAGCAGGACCCAAAGGTTCGTGCTACAAATTTTGATGAGGTATGCTTAGGATATACAGAGGAAGAGGCAGTTGCTGAGGCTGCACGTTGTCTTAACTGTAAGAAACCTATGTGCGTAGGCGGTTGCCCAGTTTCTATTAACATTCCTGCATTTATCGAACAGGTTAAGGAACGCAATTTTGAAAAGGCTTACGAGATTATTTCTGAGTCTTCAGCACTTCCAGCAGTTTGTGGTCGTGTTTGCCCACAGGAGTCACAGTGCGAAGGTAAATGTATCCGTGGCATCAAGGGTGAAGCTGTTGCTATCGGTAAGCTTGAAAGATTCGTAGCTGACTGGGCTAGAGAAAACGGAATCAAGCCAAAGAATACATCTACTCCTAACGGACACAAGGTAGCTGTTATTGGTTCAGGTCCTTCAGGTCTTACAGCAGCTGGAGACCTTGCTAAGCTTGGCTATGACGTAACAGTATTTGAAGCTCTTCATGAGATGGGCGGCGTACTTGTTTATGGTATTCCAGAATTCCGTCTTCCAAAGGAAAAGGTTGTTAAGGCTGAAGTAGAAAACGTTAAGGGACTTGGCGTTAAGTTTGAAAAGAACGTAATCATCGGCCGCTCAATCACAATTGACGAGCTTATTGAGAAGGAAGGCTTTGAGGCTGTATTTATCGGCTCAGGTGCAGGACTTCCAATGTTTATGCATATTCCTGGTGAGCAGGCAAATGGTGTATTCTCTGCAAACGAATTCCTTACAAGAAACAATCTTATGAAGGCATTCAAGGAAGGCTACGATACACCAATCGCTCGCGGTAAAAAGGTAGTAGTTGTTGGTGGTGGTAACGTTGCTATGGATGCTGCCCGTACAGCACTTCGTCTTGGCGCAGAGGTACATGTTGTTTACCGTCGTTCTGAGGCAGAGCTTCCTGCAAGAGCTGAGGAAGTTCATCACGCTAAGGAAGAGGGCGTTATCTTTGATCTTCTTCAGAATCCAGTTGAGATTCTTGTTAACGAAGAGGGAAGCGTTCGCGGATGCAAGATTATTAAGATGGAGCTTGGTGAGCCAGATGCTTCAGGCCGTCGCAGACCAGTTGAAATTCCAGGTAGTGAATACGAAATCGAATGCGATACAGTAATCATGTCACTTGGTACATCACCAAACCCACTTATCTCAAGCACAACAGCAGGTCTTGAAACAAACAAGAAGGGCTGCTTAATTGCAACAGAGGATGGCGCTACAACTAAGACTGGCGTTTACGCTGGTGGCGATGCTGTTACAGGTGCCGCAACAGTAATCCTCGCTATGGGTGCTGGAAAGACAGCAGCTGCAGCTATCGATGAATATTTTAAAAATAAGTAATATATAATATCTGTAAAATCCACCCAGTCTTGGGTGGATTTTCTTATTTGTGACACAAATTCATGCTATTATCTTCTCACAATCCCGTAATTTGGTATGGAGGGAATTCTATGGCTTTTGTTGAATTTAAAAATGTTGGCAAAGTTTACAAAACTGGTGACGTGAAGATAGAAGCTTTAAAGGATGTAAATTTTGAAATTGAAGAAGGCGAGTTTTGCATTATAGTTGGAGCCTCTGGCGCTGGCAAGACTACCATTTTAAATATACTTGGTGGGATGGATACCCTTACCTCAGGTGGTGTATATTTGGCGGATAGAGATATTTCCGGTTATAGTCCCAGAGATTTAACTAGCTATAGACGATATGATGTTGGCTTTGTTTTTCAGTTTTACAATTTGGTTGGAAATCTAACAGCAAAGGAAAATGTGGAGCTGGCAGCTCAAATTTGTAAGGACCCAATTGGGGCAGAGGAAATTCTTACTTCAGTGGGGCTGAAGGATAGAATGAATAACTTCCCAGCACAGCTATCTGGTGGAGAGCAACAACGCGTAGCAATAGCCAGGGCTTTGGCTAAAAATCCAAAGCTACTTTTGTGCGATGAGCCAACAGGTGCACTTGATGATGAAACAGGTAGAGCAGTTCTTAAGCTATTGCAGGAGACCTGCAAGAAGAATCATAAAACGGTAGTAGTTATTACTCATAATCACGCACTTACTGCCATGGCCGACAGGGTAATAACAGTAAAGTCGGGTACGGTATCAAGTATTAGGATGAATGAAAATCCTAAGAGCGTTGATGAGATTGAGTGGTGAATGTATGTTATTGGTTTCATTATTAAGAGAAATTAAAGAGACCTTTGGTCGATTTCTGGCGCTCCTTCTTATTATAGGTTTGGGCGTTGGATTTTTTGCGGGTTTAAAGGTTACAGATCCTGCTATGCGAACTTCTATGCATGAATATCTGAAAGAGCAGGCGTTTTTCGACTATCGCCTAATATCATCACTTGGTTTTGAAGAGGAAGATATTGATTATCTAAAGAATCATATTGAGGCTCGTGATATAGAGCCTTCCATTTCATTTGACATTTTGGCGGATTACAACGAAATGTCTCACGCCATAAAGGCAATTAGTATCCCTGACAAAATCAATAAAATAGTGGTTGTAGAGGGCAGGCTTCCAAAAGAGGATGATGAGTGTCTGGTGGATTCATATCTTTTTGACAGTTCATCAATTGGAAGTAATGTCACCATATCCTCAAGCAATGAGACAGAGGATAGCGACCATTTTAAATATAAGGAATATAAGATAGTTGGACTTGTGAAATCCCCTTTGTTTATTCAGTACGAGCGCGGCGCTACAGCTTTGGGTAGTGGTGTGTTAGATGGCTTTATGTACATTAATGAGGGCGGCTTCGATTCTGAGGTTTATACAGATTGCTACGTTAAATTAGACAGCGACCTAGAGCTTTATTCTGATGAATACAAGGATTTAATCGATGAAAAAGAGAATATGGTTCAGACAGCCTTAGATGCTGCGGCAAATAATAGATACGATAGGATTATTGCAGATGCTACTGCTGAACTAAATGATGCAAAGAAGGAGCTTGCCGAAAATAAGGAGGAAAAGGGTGGCGAGCTTGCTGATGCAAAAAAGGAATTAGATAATGCAAAGACAAAGCTAAATGATGCTAAAAAGCAGATTAGCGATTATGAAGCCAAGGAAGCAGATTTAAAAAAGGCTCTTGATGAGATGCTTGAAAACATCAATCAAATGGATCAATTAAAGGCAGCAGGCTCAGAATACTATGATGAAGTGCAGTATCAAACCCTGGTTGCAACCTATCAGCAGTACTCTGCAAATCTTTACACTCTTCAGTCAGGTCTTGAAACTGCAAGAAAGGAATATAACAAGGGACTAAAGGAATATGAGGATGGCAAGGCAGAATATGAGGAGGGCCTTGAAGAGTTTAATAGCAAGATAGCTGACGCAGAAAAGGAAATAGCAGATGCCAAGACTGAGATAGCAGATATTGAGGCAGCCAGTACTTATCTTTTGGGAAGAGATTCTAATGTAGGTTATATCTGCTTTGAAAGCGATTCTACTATAGTTGGTGCTATTGCTAACGTATTTCCGATATTCTTCTTCCTTGTTGCAGCACTTGTGTGCATGACCACCATGAACAGAATGGTGGAAGACCAAAGAACACAAATAGGTGTGCTTAAGGCACTAGGCTATAGCAGCACAAGTATAATGGGCAAGTTTGTACTTTATTCAGGCTCAGCCTCACTGCTTGGTGCAACACTAGGCTTTATAGCAGGTACAATTGCCTTTCCAAAGGCAATCTGGTTTGCATATCAGATGATGTACAACACTTCCGAAATCAGCTACTATTTTAGTCCTGCTATGTTAATTATCAGCTTTATTGTGGCTTTCATTTGTTCCGTTGGTGTGACCATTTTATCCTGCCGCTACGAGATGCATGAAATGGCAGCATCCTTAATGCGCCCAAAGGCACCAAAGGCAGGCAAAAGAATCTTCCTAGAATATATAACCTTCTTCTGGAGTAGATTGAAATTCCTTAAGAAGGTAAGTCTTAGAAATATTTTTAGATATAAGGGAAGACTTTTCATGATGGTTCTAGGCATCGGCGGATGTACAGCACTTCTTGTTGCAGGCTTTGGTATTTATGATTCTATTGCAGATATCGCTGTGAATTAGTTTACCAACATTTCAAAATACGACATGGATATTACCCTAAAGGATGGGGAAGATAGTCAGGTGCCATTATTAGAAGAAATGGGCTATACCACAGAGGATTATCTTCTGTATTACCACACCTCAGTGGATATGAAGGCTGGCAAATATACTAAAAACGTATATCTGAATGTATATGATAATGATGCTGTTATAGATAGCTTTTATGATATGCATGATTCTAGCGGAAAGCATATTACTTTATCTGACCTAAAGGATAATGAGACTATAATTAACAAAGGCCTTAGTGACAGATATGGAATAAAACTGGGGGATACTATCACAATATCTTCGGATACATTGGCAAAGACCGAGTTTAAGGTTGCAGCTATAAATGAAAACTTTATATACAATTACATGTATCTTACTAAGAGTGGATATGAAAGTAATATTGGGCCTCTGCCTGAAAAGAAGAATGTGTATCTAAATGTTAAAGAGGGGGAGAATGCACATGAGGTAGGCGCTAAGCTTATGAATAATAAGGGCGTTTCTGTTGTGTCTGCTACTGTTGATATGCTTGATAGAGTAGATAACATGATGGAAAGCCTTAACATAATTGTTTATCTGGTAATTGGATGTGCTATGGCGCTGTCAGCAGTGGTTGTATATAATTTGACTAACATCAACATTGCAGAGCGAGTAAGAGAGATTGCCACTGTAAAGGTGTTAGGATTTTACAAGGAAGAAACCAGGTCCTATGTATTTAGAGAAAACATCCTTTTATCTATAATGGGTGCTGCGGTGGGGCTTATCCTTGGAAAGCTTTTGCACGCATTTATTATGAGTGAGATAGTGGTGGATTTGATTACATTTGATGTTCGAGTTACACTATTTAGCTACTTCTTGGCTTTTGTGCTTACAGTTTTATTTACATTTATCATCGATTTATTAATGGGAAAGAAGCTAGAGGAAATCAGTATGACAGAATCGCTGAAAGCGGTAGAGTAGTTTTACGCAAAATTGTGTAGATATCCACTAGATTTTAACGCTTTAGTGTGTTAATGTATTTGGAAAAGAATAAATAAAGCAGAGAGGAAGAATCATGGGAATCAATTACGTTAGTACAAGAGATATTAATAAAAATGAGATTACTGCTTCACAGGCAATCTTAAAGGGTCTTGCAGATGATGGAGGATTATTTGTTCCTACATCTGTTCCAAAGCTTGATAAGTCGCTTAAGGAATTGTCTGAGATGAACTATCAGCAGGTGGCTTATGAGGTACTTAAGCTTTTCCTTACAGATTTTACAGAAGATGAGTTAAAGCATTGTATTAATAGCGCTTATGATAGCAAGTTTGATACTGAAGAAATCGCTCCTTTAGTATATGCAGACGGGGCTTATTACTTAGAGCTCTTTCATGGTGCAACAATTGCTTTTAAGGATATGGCACTTTCAATTTTGCCACATCTTATGATTACTTCCGCTCGTAAAAATAATATTAAAAACGACATCGTAATTCTTACAGCAACATCTGGTGATACAGGAAAGGCTGCACTTGCAGGCTTTGCAGATGTTGAAGGAACAAAAATCGTTGTATTCTATCCAAAGAATGGTGTTTCTGCTATTCAGGAACGTCAGATGGTTACACAGAAGGGTGCTAACACACACGTTGTTGGTATCAAGGGTAACTTTGATCAGGCCCAGACAGGCGTTAAGCAGATGTTCAATGACAAGGCACTTGCTGAAGAGTTAGATGCTAAGGGCTTCCAGTTTTCATCTGCAAACTCTATCAATATCGGCCGTCTTGTTCCACAGATTGCTTACTACGTATATGCGTATGCAGAGCTTCTTGCAGAAGAAAAGATTACAGATGGCGAGGCAATCAATGTAGTAGTTCCTACAGGAAACTTTGGTAATATTCTTGCAGCTTACTATGCAAAGAATATGGGACTTCCAATTGATAAGCTTATCTGCGCATCAAACGAGAACAAGGTTCTTTATGATTTCTTTACAACAGGCGAATATGACAAGAATCGTGAGTTCATTCTTACAAACTCACCTTCAATGGATATTCTTATCTCAAGCAACCTTGAGAGACTTATCTATCACATCGCTGGAGATGATGCTGAAAAGAATGCCCAGCTTATGGAAAGCCTTAAGACAACAGGCAAGTATCAGATTACTGATGATATGAAGGCTAAGCTTGCTAGCTTCTATGGCAACTATGCTTCAGAAAACGAGACAGGCTATGCAATTAGCTCACTCTATGAGGATACAGGATACATCATCGATACACATACAGGTGTAGCAGCTAGTGTTTATCGCAAGTATAAAGCTGCTACAGGTGATGACAAGACAACAGTTATTGCTTCAACAGCATCACCATTTAAGTTTACTCGTGCGGTAATGGGGTCAATTGATCCATCTTATGAAAACGAAGAAGATTTTGTACTTGTTGATAAGCTTTCAACTCTTGGCAAGGTAGCAGTACCAAAGGCAATCGAAGAAATTCGTTCAGCTGAGGTAAGACATGATACAGTTGTAGAAGTAGCTGACATGTGCGCCGAGGTAAAGAGATTCTTAGGAATTTAATATGAGACTAGAAAAGGAGCTCTCGCGTAACTGCGAGAGCTCCTTATTTAATTCCAATTATATTTAGAAGCATATCAATAAATGAATAGTTCCGAATGGATAAGCCACTGGGAAGTCTACGCATTTATTTGGTCCGCTTATTACTCCGTCTGTTTTGATTTCAGGTGGAGATAGGGTGATTTCTTTAGATGCTTGTGTATTTGATGCATTCACTATGAATAATCCGTTGTGGAGATTGAGGAAGTCTTCAAGGGCTGCTACAACGTATTCATCAAATTCGATAAATTCTTCTTTTGCATATCTAGATGCGAAAGCGATGGCTGTATCTCTGTCGCAATCAATGTGAGTAATGTATTCTGTAGAGCTAGTTATTCGCTGGCTAACACCAAAGGTAACAGGATATTCATCTAATACCATTGGAGTAAGAGGAGAGAAGTCTTCTCCTACGAATCTAATCAAGCTGTTAAACATAAGCTCTAAGTACATTATATTAGCTTCGTTAACAGGCATTTCCGCAAGTAGGAAGAATTTTGAAATGATAGATTCAACTACTTCCTGATTTTCTACATCCAGACTTAAATCATATAATTCTGTATCACTCTTGTATTCAAAGATTATTCTTTCAAGGTCTTCGTATGAGAAGATGCCATCTTCAACAAGATTCTGGCCTAAAAGAATATAGTCTGGTGTTTGTTTAGATAGAAGATCGTTTACCTGCTCATCAGTGAGATATCCGCGTTTTACTGCTATTTCTCCAAAACGTTTGTCTTCTCGAGTTTGAACATAGAGGCATTCGTCTACTTCTTTTGCTGTCATTAGACCTTCATGAATAGCAATAGTACCAAGTTTGATATGAGTCTGTGAAAGTCTCGACATTGCATTGAATAATTGATCTTGGGTTACAATTCCTCTCTGGAGTAAATAGTTTCCTAAGAACTGTGTATACATATATTATTTTCCTCCAAGTCGAAGCTCGATTACTTCCTTAATCTGGTTCTTTTCAAAAGGCTTTTGGATGAAATCCTTTGCACCTAACTGAATGGCCTTTTTAAGCTGCTCCTGTGTACCTACTGAAGATACGATTATGATAACTGCATTTTCGTCTAGTGCTTTGATTTCTGATAGAGCGGCATTGCCATCTTTTTCTGGCATAACTATATCCATGAAAACCAAATCAGGTTTTTGTTCTTTATATAATTCTACAGCTTCTGCACCATTTTTTCCTTCGATAAATTCTGCTCCGGAGGCGATTTCTTTAACAGCATCCATTAACTGTTTTCTCGCGAGAACAGAATCATCGCATACAAGTATCTTTTTGCCAGTAATATCCATAGCGTAATCCTCCTGAGTTTTTATAAAATAATAATACAATAACAATAATTATTATTCAAATGAATTAGTCAGATTATTATGTTAAAAATATTTGAATTCATGGATAATTTACAAATCCCGGAAAATGTTATTATTGTGGAAAACTAGCCTTGAAAAAGCTATAATTATTGGTGTTTAGTTTTATTTTTTGGAGGAAAGAATAATGTATACAAATTTTATGACTATCTTTGACATTGTTATTGCGGTTTTGGGGGCTTATTTAGTGTTTGCCGGCATTAAAAGCTATAAGAAATCAGAGGTAGATCCAATGATGGTTACAGCGGAAGAGCTTGCAAAATGTAATGATATTCCAGGTCTTTCAAAGTATCTTATGCCTAAGACAGCTATTTTTGGCGGTTTTTGCATTCTTTTCGGTATACAGGGACTTTTAAGTGACACTGAAAAGATTGCTTTTCCTAAGTCAGTTAATATTGTATTCCTTGTAGCATTCATTGTTGTTTGGGCTGTTTTCACTCACTTTATTCGCAAGGCAAAAAAGACATATATTCAGTAAATAATGAGATGGTCGTCACCTAGACTTCACATTTTAGGGGGATTATATTTACAATCGGTTGATTGTTTATCCGGAGGTTACTATGAAAAAGATATTAGTAGTAGATGATGAAGAGAAGATTCGTTCAATCATTCGTAAGTACGGTGAATTCGAAGGTTATGAGATTTCCGAGGCTTGCGATGGAATGGATGCTATAGAGAAGGTTAAGGCTAATAGCGACTATGATGTAATTATCATGGATGTTATGATGCCGGAACTTGATGGATTTTCTGCATGCGCTGAGATTAAAAAGATAAAAGATATTCCTGTAATCATGCTTTCAGCAAGAGGTGAGGAATATGATAGAATTCATGGATTTGAAGCTGGAGTAGATGATTATGTTGTTAAGCCATTCTCTCCAAAAGAGCTTATGATGAGAATCAATGTTGTTACCAGCAGAGGCAGAACAGAGGGAGATTCAGCTGATATCTTTAGATATGAGACTTTGGAAGTGAATTTTACAGCGCGTACTGTTTCTATTGATGGTAAGCGAATTGATATGTCTCCTAAGGAATATGAGCTTTTGTTCTATCTTGTTAGAAATCGCAATATTGCCCTTGAGCGTGAGCGCTTAATCACTGAGGTTTGGGGCTATGATTATTATGGTGATGATAGAACACTAGACACTCACATCAAGCTTCTTAGAAATAGCTTAGGCGAGTATAGAAAACTTCTTGTTACACTTAGAGGAGTTGGTTATA
>JAEEGF011358952.1_pt1 | contig 16034 bp, 10 predicted proteins | sample 9134171 | NCBI WGS metagenome assembly JAEEGF01 (sample SAMN16246542, study PRJNA631951) | gut metagenome | biome: gut microbiome; feature: rumen; material: AP-attached | host: Bos | place: Iran: Karaj | collected 2018-10
CGAACTGTAGCTCATTTTTCCGACTTTTTCATCTTCACAGAATGATTATTACCCTATGGGTGCATCAAATAATAATGCGCTTACTATTCGAACAGATTGATTATTTTATATTCATGCGTAGGCCCTGTCAATTTTTTCAACCTATGTTATATCCTCAAAAACGGTCAGAATTTTTTATTTCCGACCATTTACATATTTTTTTAGGAAAATCTACACTGGCTGCTTTAAGTTCGATATTTTGAAATTCTGTCTGACGCTTTTGTATTTTACGAACAAGATTTTGTAGTTCATCTTCTAACATAGTGTTTGCATTCCTCATGTTATTCTACAGTAAGATAAGCATAAAATAGCAAGTTCTCCAATAAATTATAAATGATTTGCCAAGTAATTTTGTTAACTTGACAAGCAATTTGCAAAAAATAACATTTTTTTTGAGAATTTTAGAATTTTGCCAAGTGTATATACAAAAAAATACCAACTGAATATTGAGAATACCAAGTAAGTTCATAAGAATACCAACTTTTTGCCAATCAAGTTGCTAAGAATGCCAACTGTTTACCAGACAGATATACAAAATGCCAATTTTTTTGCCAGGTTTAACCTTGTATTCCTGCACTACCATCTCAATTAAACGTGCAATCCTCGCTTTTCTACAACAGAGCCAGGATATTTAAACCATTCGTCAGGATCATTTAACATTTTTACCTGAGCTTTATCCACAACAGCAGCTGCTCCCATGATTTGCAATTGAGTACAATCCATGTGTGAGCATAATTTCTCCATACGAAATACCCGTACAGTAAGCAGCTTTATTAAATAACGTCATAACAGATCGCGTTTATAAAAATCACATTTTTGAAACGTTATTTCACCGGGTTCATATACTTGATGCACAATTCATCCTCAGTCTTTACAATTAACTCATGGAACTTACAGTCATCAGGATCAGTCGAAAATACGGTGAATTTACATGGACACAGATATGCTCCGGAACAACAATCTGTCAAAGGATAAGGCAAGACTCATAAGAGATGTTCTTGATTTTTATCTTGAAATTCCGAAAGAGAAGGCAGTAGAACTGAGAGATCAGCTGAACGTCTACATCGGAGACGACGATGACAGAAAAAATTACAGCGATCTGACGAAAATTCTCTCCGGAGAGTGTTCAGACAACGGATCTTCACAGGAAAACAGGGTCTCAGAAGATTCAGGAAAATCAGAGCTGTTAACCGGATCAACTGATACTGAAACTGTGAAAGGATCCTGCACCCGTGACGGTAAAACAGCAGCAGAACACTCCGTTGCGGACACTGTAAACCGGACTGAACAGACAGAAGAAAACAGTAAAACCAGCGAAACACTCTGCCCGAGCAGAGATCAGGTCAGCGGCCGTGTTTACACTGACGCAGATCTGGAAATTCCAGACGAAAGACTCATAAAAAAAATACCTGCAGGAACTGACTCAGGCTCACAGATCCAAAAAACTGCCGACACTGTCATATCCTCAAGGATCCGGGAGTCATGCAGATCAGAATCATCAGCAAATCTGGATGTTAATCATGACAGCGACAGCCAGTCAGACCTGATCCGTTCCGATATGGAAGAAACGGCACCGGGCAGGTTTCAGCTGACAGAAGCTCCATACGACGGAGATAAATCAGGCCGAAACGACTTAAGCAGTAAAAATTCCGGCGAAAAACTCAAAGATTCTTCCGGATTCGGGATTCAGCAGGAACAGAAAGCAGAAAGAAAACCTGAATTCCAGTGGAAAACTGATGCTTCAGCCACAGATGCTGACAGAAGACAAAATGCCCCAGAGGCACCGCAGCAGTTCAATCTTGAGTTTCTCACGGGAAAGATGCTTACAGGTATCTTTGCCGCCGTACTTCTCACCATAGGCTTTATACTGACAGCAAGAAGCATAGATTTCTCCTTCGGTCCGGGATCAAAGTTTTTATCCATGCTGATATCTTCACTCGCGCTGATCATCTGGGGAAACTGGAATGCCCCGGATGCTTCATCCGACAGAAGAACAGTAAAGTCCATCTTCTGCGGTACCGGCTTCACTCTGCTCTATGTAACAGTATCTCTCGGATGCTTCTACTTTGAAATCATACCTGTATCCATGTGGATACCGCTGGTCGTCACATGGTCCGGAGCCCTTGCCTGGACAGCGGCGTCAAGACATCATATTTTCTCTCTGATAGCCCAGATAGGTATAATTCTCAGCATGCCTCTCAGCATCTCTGCAGCCGGCATATCCTGCACAGAGGCACTGATCTCGGCATTTCTGGCACAGCTGCCGCTGCAGATTGCCTCATACAGAAAATCTGATATAAGGATAGCACTGTACAACAGCGGAGGCATGATCCTGCTTCTTCTGCAGTTCCTTACAATTCATCCTCCCGTACTCACTCTGCCTGAAATGACGGCTGGCATACTGTTCGGAGCATCAACTCTCATCGCAGTCGCCTCCTGCGGCAGTAAACCGGAATCGGATGACTGGGTTGTAAAATATTCTCCATACCTTGTTACTCTGATCAATTCCATTCTGGTTATTGACATGCTGGGACTGACCTGCTTTACCCGCGGAATTCTTCACAGCATCACTGCAAGAGCCGGTGTTCTTTTCACAGACATGGCTGAGGTTCAGTCAGTCATATCCGAACAGGCAACAGTTCCTGACGAAATTATCAGTGCCAGGGGAGCTGTCTGCAGTGTACTTGCCATAGTTTTTTACGCATTGCTGAATTTTATCGAGAGCAGAAAAAAGCGGCAGACTTCTCTGATAAGACCGGTCAGCATCAGTTTCCTTGGTGCAATCCTGCTGGCAGCGTCAAATACGGAATACCTGTTAACGCACCTCCGTCATATAACAGTCACCGGCTTTGAAGAATTTGCAGATTCCGTTTCAGCCTTTCAGGCAAATCAGTTCATTCTGCTTATGCCTCTTGCTGTCATTGTTCACTATGCCATGGCACGCCTTCAGAAATCAGAGAGCGACAAAATACTTGCCGGAAGTCTGGCTGTTTTTTTCTCCTTCATACTGTGCCTTCAGCCCCTGCTTCACGCTCCGTCCGGATTTGTGCTTGTTTTTATAATCACAGCCCTGGCAGCCCTGCTGTATACCCAGTACAGGGTGCTGCTCACATGCTGCGCCAGGGAATATTCTGATCTCTGTATGTTTCTGCCTATCCTTATGGGATGTGCCGTCCCGGTCGCAGTGGCAGGAAATGCCGGGGTGAACTCTGCCGTCGGCGGATCTGCAGCAGCAGTCATGTGTGCACTGTACCTGTATATAAACCGCGGAACTCTGAAGAAGCAGGATGAGACAGCATCATCGGCGACAGCCCTGGATCAGTACGTATTTGCAGCGTGGCTGCCGGGACTTTATGCCGCCGGGATCATATCAACGGAATTACTTCCCGCGAAATACTGCTTCACAGGACTTGCCGCAGCCTTACTCATACTGCTGATTCTGACGAAGATAATTCTTAAGGCTCCGGGGAAAAACAACAGCGTATACCAGAATTACAGAATTGCCTGCTCTGCCCTGATTTCTCTGTTTTACGTCGTATACGGCAACTATGACAGCTGCGTACAGATCCAGGAGGAAGTTTTCAAGGACAGTTCTCTGCCTGTCTGGCTCACATGGTGCTTTCACACCCTGCTGCTTCTTGCGGCCGCCTTTTCAGATTTCACATATCATATCCGAAATTCCTTCAGCAGAAATGCCGTTATCTACTACTGCACAATGCTGATGCTCTGCACAATGCTTATAACCACAGGCATCTTCGAATCGGTCCGGATCGATCTCTTCATGCTCTACCCTCTTGCAGCGGCATTCTGCTTCATCGGCATCAGCAGGAAAATCGGAATTCTCAAAGCATCATCCCTCGTTCTGTATCTTGCCGCCACCGCCGGAATATACATCCTCTACTATTCCGGCTTTTCAGACAGCATGAGACTTCTTTATTCCGCCTGCATCTTCATAAGTTCCACTGCACTGATATGGCTGAACAGAAAAGTCATTGACGCAAAATCCCAGAACCTGCTGACTGCCTCGCTGTTTCTGGAGTCATGCACCGGAATTCTGACCGCCTCAGAGGCGGCCCGGCTCTTCATTCCTTCCGGATACTACCATACTGTCCTTGCGGCGGCAGTTCTGCTCCAGTTCGGTCTCATAAGATTTATGCTCGGAGCTCCGAGAGAGGGAGGAGACACATACAGTTTCTTCCGGTACACATGCGTGGGACTTATCTCGGCATTTTATATCAAATATGGCAGTTCTACTGACAATGTACTCCTCCAGCATGAAGTTCTGAAAAACGGCTTTCTCCCGGACTGGAGTACCTGGTGCTGCCACACCCTGCTCCTGTATGCCGGATATTTTGCAGATCTGAGATACCATCTTAAAAATTCCATAAGCAGAAACATGATTGTCTACTACAGCATGCTGCTTCTTCTGTTTGTGATGCTGGTTGTCACAAACCTGTTCGAGTCTGTTGTTGTAGATCTGTTTACACTTTATCCGCTGGCTGCCTGTTTATCTCTGATCGGCATGAACAGGAAAATCGGAGCTCTGAAGATACTTTCCTTCATTATGTATCTTCTGGCCACTGTCGTGATCTACGGCGAATACTATTCTGATTTCTCATATCCGGTACAGACACTCTTTACAACAGCGATATACCTGAGTGCAGCAGCACTTATCCGACTCAACAGGATCCATTACGGTGATGATGCATATCCTTACGCCATGGCGGCTCTGATCACGCTGTTTTCGTTCCTGTATTATGATCTCGACACCCCTGCACTGCTGGTAATTCCGGCTATTGCCCATGCTGCTGTCTTTGCGGTATCAGGATGCCGTGTGCAGGCGGGATCCGTTCTTGCTCTGTCAGGCATTCTGATCGGTTTCGTGATTGGTAACAATGTGCCGGACGGCATCACGCTTCTGCCACTTGCCGTTCTGATCCCGTCAGCCGCGGCAGCATTGATAGCGGAAAGCGGATTTTCCCTCAGAAGCAGAAAAAAACAGAGAATTACAGAATATCCTCTTGTAATCCTCCCTGTGCAGATCTTCTCTTCACTGACGGCCGTGATCTCAGTAACAGCTGTAATTTTTCTATTCGGCAAGAATCTCTGTCACCACAGTACAGCTCCTGATGTACTGTCCTGGACAGGTGCCGCAGCCGCTGTTTTACTGACTGCCATTGTTCTTAAGCTGAAACAGAAAAACGGAAACAGTGACGAAAAGTCACCTGATCTGTCTGCGCCGTCCCTGGCGATGAAATACCTTTCCCTTTATACGTTTACATCAGCAGCAGCTCTGATATTCGGCACTGTCGTTCATAATTCTTCGCCGGAACAGAAAACAATAGAGCTTCTCAGTGCTCTGTTCCTGCTGACCATGTCCGCAGTCGGTATTCCGCTTATGCACAGGCTCAGAAAAACTGTAATAAAACTGGAAAATGAATCGGCTGATCCCGGCACGGCACAGGATCCGGCATACATGAAAAAAAGCCGTGCCGAAGCGCTTTGCTCCACTGTTTACACCTCAGTTCTCGGATTAATTACGGCAGGCACTCTGTTTCTTTCAGAAAGTGAATACCACGAAGCTCTGTGGTGTCTGTGCTGCGGCATATTCTGCTTCTATACAGTTCCGCTAATGTTCAGAAACACCATGCTGCTGCCTCTGAAATACGGTTATGTCTGCGTCAAATTCTATTTTGTCCTGGCTCTTGTATGTTTTGCAGTATTTGATATCAGCTCCACTGTATTCTCGATGATTGCCATTCTTGGAGCATTGATATTTATTGTGGCCGGTGTAATAAAGAGCAACAGATATCTGAGAGTAGCAGGACTCGGTGCCGCCTCGGTGTTTATTTGCAAACTTATCGTTTTTGATATAAATTACAGTAACGATCTGTATAAGGCCCTGTCTTATGTGGGAGCCGGAATTATTCTGCTGGTGATATGCCTCATTTACAGCAATATGCGTAAAACAGGCACAGACAGGATCCGGGAAAACTGATACAGTTCACTACAGGCGGAGACAGTCTCAGGTCTCCGTGAAAGTCTCCAACTATATGAAAACACAGTTACCATGAACTCAAAACTAATTCTTAATCCCGACAGAGACAAATCAGTCAGAAGACTTCACCCGTGGATTTTTTCAAAGGCAGTGGGAAAAGTTGTAAATCCCCCCGCCAACGGTGATGATATAGAGATCTATGCAGATGACGGCAGTTTTCTGGCAAGAGGCTCCTACTCACCGAACTCCCAGATCCGGTCGCGGATCTGGACATTTGATCAGAACGAAAAAATTGACAGGAATTTCTTCATATCCAGGATCCGGAAAGCCGCTGAAAGACGACAGACGCTGCTGGAGGAAAATCAGCTGTCTGCACTTCGTCTGGTTGATGCCGAATCCGATTACCTGCCGGGTCTTATTATCGACAAATACAATGAATTTCTGGTACTCCAGGTTCAGAGTGCGGGCTGCGAGTTTCATCTGAAGGATATTACCGAAGCACTGAAGGAGCTTTATCCTGAATGCAGCATTTACGAAAGATCAGACGCAGCAGTGCGAACCAAGGAAGGTCTGGAATTAAGAAAGGGAGTAATATCCGGCAGCGAACCTCCTGAGGAAATCACAATTACGGAAAACGGCGGAATAAAAATTCTGGTAAACATCAGGGACAGTCACAAAACCGGCTATTATCTTGATCAGAGAGACAACCGCAGATTTCTGGAAAGATACTGCCGAAACAAAAAGGTTCTAAACTGTTTTTCCTATACCGGAGGTTTCTGCCTGTATGCTCTGAAGGGAAAGGCTTCATCGGTCACCAATGTCGATGTATCCCAGCCTGCCCTCGATATTGCCAAAAAAAATATTGTGCTCAATCATCTTGATCCGGGAAGAGTCAGATTTATCCGGGAGGATGTTTTCAATTTCCTTCGCAGAGAAAAGAAGGAAGGAAAACAGTATGATGTCATCGTTCTGGATCCGCCGAAGTTTGCAGAAAGCAGATCTCAGCTGGACAGGGCCTGCCGGGGCTACAAGGACATCAATATGACAGCGGCATCACTGCTTTCGCCGGGAGGATATCTGCTGACATTTTCCTGCTCCGGTCATATGACTCCAGATCTGTTTCAGAAGGTTGTGGCGGATGCTTTCCTGGATGCAGGACGAAAAGGATCCATAGTTCAGTACCTTCATCAGGCTGAAGATCACCCGGTGGCACTGCCATACCCGGAGGCTCTGTACCTTAAGGGACTGGTAATCAGAGCCGATTAATAAACGAAATAATCAGTTTTTTTTCCAATCGTTATTCCGACTGAAAAAGGAGAGCAAATGCTGACATATGCCAATTTAATTGTAGGAGCGTTCCAGGTTAACTGTCGCATCATATCTAACAGGGAAACCGGCAGATGTGTGATCTGCGATCCTGGAGACAACTCAGATAAAATCACCGGTCATATCAGGAATAACCGGCTTGTTCCCACTGCTGTAATACTTACCCACGGCCATCTTGATCACTGCGGCGCTGCCGCCGAAGTTGCGGAAGCATTCAAAATACCTGTGGTCGGTCCCCACAGAGATGACAGAGAATGGCTGAGAAATCTTGACAGACAGGCCCGTATGTTCGGTCTGGAAACCAGACCTGCACTGGAGCCTGATCGCTATGTAACAGACGGAGAAAAGCTGGATCTGGAACTGGGTGAAAGCATTCTTGTGCTTCACTGCCCCGGACATACGCCGGGACAGGTATGCTACTACTTCAGGGAAAGCGGCTTTCTGCTGTCAGGAGATGTGCTGTTTGCAGGCTCGGTGGGAAGATCAGATTTTCCCGGAGGAAACCACAGTGATCTGATAAATTCAATCAGAAACAGGATACTTATCCTCCCGGACAGCACTGCAGTACTCCCGGGACACGGTCCGGACTCCACCGTCGGTGAAGAACGGAACACAAATCCATATCTGTACTAAAATCAGGCAGGCTGGAAAGTCATGCCTGCCACCACAAAATCGCCGGTTATGAAACCGGCGGATCAGAATGCATAAAAGGATCTGGAACTGGATTTGAATTTGTATTTGGATCCTGAAAAACTGTCAGTCAACAGCAGAAAAAACCAGAGATGCGTTGGTGCCCCCGAAACCGAAGCTGTTTGACATCACTGTCTTCAGTTTACAATCCATGACGGAAGTAACAAGGGGTACATTTTCAAACTCTGCACCTCGCCTGAAAACATTTATTGAAGGTGCAATAAACCCGTTGGCAAGCATCAGCAGCGAGTAAATTGCCTCCTGTACACCTGCGGCTCCGAGAGAATGACCGGTCATGGACTTTGTGGAGGAGAAATACGGGATCTTCTCGCCAAACACATTTCTGATGGCCTCCACCTCCCTGACATCGCCGATTTTGGTGGATGTGCCGTGAGTGTTGATATAATCAACAGGATCCTTTAAACCTGCAGTGGCCATCTGCATGCACCTCACAGCTCCCTCGCCGGACGGTGCCACCATGTCGTAGCCGTCGGATGTTGCACCGTAGCCGGTAATTTCAGCGTAAATTTTTGCCCCGCGCTTAACGGCATGCTCATACTCCTCAACCACAACCATACCGCCGCCGCCGGCAATGACAAAACCGTCGCGATCTTCATCAAAAGGTCTTGAAGCATGCTCAGGCTCCGAATTGTACTTTGTAGACAGTGCTCCCATGCCGTCAAAAAGACAGGCAAGATGCCAGCTGAGCTCTTCACCGCCTCCGGCGAAAACAATATCCTGCTTGCCGAGAAGGATCTGCTCATAGGCACTGCCGATACAGTGGGCGGATGTGGAGCATGCAGAGCTTATGGAATAATTTACCCCCTTAATGTGAAAAGGAGTTGAAAGACATGCAGAGGTCGTAGATCCCATGGTTCTGGTAACCATATACGGTCCAATCCTCTTTACGCCCCTGGAACGCAGAATATCGCACGCCTCAACCTGATTTGACGACGAAGCACCGCCGGATCCGCAGATGAGACCTGTTCTTACATTGGAAACCTGATCCTCGGCAAGTCCGGCATCCTCAACAGCCTGCTTCATGGAAAGGTACGCATAGGCAGAAGCCATGCCCATGAAACGAATAATTTTACGATCTATAAGATCTTCCACAGCAAGTTTTACATTGCCCCAGATCTGAGAACGCATTCCCTGATCTGCAAACTCCTTGGAATAGGTAATTCCTGAAATACCGTTCCTTAAGGAATGCAGAACCTCCGCCGCATTGTTGCCTATGCTTGAAATAATACCAAGACCAGTTATAACAGCTCTTCTCATTTGACTTGTGCTCAATTTACAGTACTTTAAAAAAACAAAACTAGGGAATTTCAAAACCGCTTTTTCAATGTGCGGAGCAAACAGTAAAAAATCCACCGGTACAATTCTGAAATTCAAAACAAATCTTTCTGATCAGTCTGATTCGCAAAGCGGATCTGATGCCCAAAGAAACAGATTCAGCACGGAAGGAAACAGCTCAACTGCATGACAGCAGTCTGAAAAACGGCAGACCGTCTCCATCTGTGACAGGCAGTCCAGTGACCTATGCAAAACAAACTGTTGTTTTTCAAAAACATTAATCTAATTATAGGTTAAATCAGATGAAAATAATCTGAGAGACATTAAAATATTGAACAAAATCGAATTATTTTGTCCTGCAGGATTTGACTTCCGTATGTAACGAAATCCTCATGCTTTTACAGAGCCGTCCGGCATTCATGCACACCGTCAGGATCCATACAGTCCTTTCATCGGAAAACATCAGAAAGATGTTTATCAAATCATGCACAGGGTTTTAAGAAAACCTTCGGTATTGAAAAAAAACGGAGTCAATGATGAAATAGCGTCTGTAACTTAACACCAGCCTGGCAATCCTGGTAACTGTGCATAAATAAAGTTTGCAGTTTTAAATTGTACTTATTATTCAAAGGGCATTTACAAATGGCAGAAATAACAAACCGGCAGTTTGCATCCATAGACTGGACCGATCCGCAGAATCCCCGATCGAGGATCTACAACGATATCTACTTTTCCTCCAGCGGAGGCGAAGGAGAAACAGTGCACACATTTCTTAACGGAAACTGTCTGGAGGAAAGATTCAGAAATCTGCCATGCGGAAGTTCCTTCACAATTGCAGAAACAGGTTTCGGAACGGGAGCGAATCTGCTGATCCTGCTTGAACGCTATCTTGATCTCCTGAGAAAAAAGTCCATCAGCCTGATCTACATAACGTTCGAGAAGTATCCTCTCAGTCCCGACGATATGATCAGAGCTCACACCTGCCATGTCTCTCACGCTGAAGTTCTGCCTGAATTTTTACAGAAATACGGAAATTCTGATTTCAGCCGGAATGAAATCAGATTTAAGCTCGCAGAAATTGTGTCAGTAAGAATACTGCTGGGCGATATCAGCGACAGTCTCGGAAATTTTTCACTGAAATACAGAGAACAGATCAATGCCTGGTTTCTGGATGGATATTCTCCATCCTGCAATCCGGATCTCTGGACAGAAGAACTGTTTGAAGCCATGCGCATCACTGCCGCACCGGACTGCACCCTTGCCACCTACACAGTGTCAGGAGCTGTGAGAAGAGGGCTTGCCGCTGCCGGCTTTGCAGTGGAAAAATCACTGGGATACGGAAGAAAAAAAGAGATGACCAGGGGACGTCTGAAGCTGCAATCAGACAGGTCTGCGTCAGAATGAAACCAAAAAACCTGAAAAAATCCGGCATCAGAAGGATTTATCAGGCACGCGTCATTTCTTTCCGCGACCAGATCCGTTCTTTTTATCGTTCTTTCTGTCAGCAGTCCTGTCATCCCTGCCGCCGTTTTTTTTGTCACCCTTTTTATCCTCTGCGACCGGCTCTGCTGCAGGCTCGGGACGATCAGAATAGAAATCAGGATAATCCAGATTTTTGAAATCCTTGCCATAATTTGTTTCCTGCGCTATTGCGCTGATTTCAGTGGCGGCTGACTGAAGATGGGACATACCGAGATCATTTATGTTTTTTTTGAGTTCGTCACACAGTCTGACAGGTCTGACATTCTCCAGTTCCCTTTTGAAATTGTCCAGATGTTTGTTTATGATTTTGCGGTTTTCATTCTGATAGGCGTTAACAGACTCAATAAAGGAGTCCCATTTTTCCATATCTGCCTCCGATACATCGGCCGGAGCATCCCAGTACGGAATGGTAAAAACGGTTTTATTGATAATTTTAACACCGTGCAGATAGCACATGTGGGCTCTCTGCTCTGCACTGATCTGCCAGTCAACATCAAGAATCAGTCTTGAAAGTGACTTCAGACCGCTCCCGCTGGCCGGAGCTCTGTCCAGAAGCATTTCGCCAAGCTCGTCAACAGAAGAATCAATCGCGTAGGTTTCATTGCTGAAATCCTGCTCCACATCCACCCTGATCCGCTCGTACTTCAGAGGAAGTTCGCGATCATACTCCTCAAAATCATCGGCCGCTGCCACCTGAACGGATGACAGCAGCCAGACTGTAAAAACAAAAATTAATTTCAGATTCATCAATTAACCAGAAGATCTTCTGCTAAATAAGATGCATTCCCAGTTCACTGCACTCACGGCGCATATCATCCGGCCAGATGCTGGCCTGGATTTCACCAATATGTCCCTTATGCAGAAGAACCATACACAGACGGCTCTGACCGATACCGCCGCCTATACTGAGAGGAAGTTCACCATTCAGCAGTTTCTTATGAAAATAAAGCTCCTTGCGTTCTTCCTTGCCTTCTATTTCCAGCTGTCTCAGAAGAGCTTCGCGATCGACACGAATACCCATGGATGAAAGTTCAAAAGAACGGTTGAGGATAGGATACCAAATAAGTATGTCACCGTTAAGACCTATCTGTCCATTTTCTCCCTGACTCGACCAGTCGTCATAGTCAGGAGCACGTCCGTCATGCTTCTCTCCGTTGCTGAGACGTCCGCCAATGCCCATCAGGAACACTGCACCGTATTTCCTGCAGATTGCATCCTCACGCTCCTTTGGTGACAGATCAGGATACATCTTAAGAAGCTCCTCGCTGTGGACAAATGTAATATTTTCTGGAAGGAACGGCTTAAGCTGCGGATAAGTCTCGCAGGTAAGATATTCTGTTCTGCGAATGGCTGCGTAAATACGCTCCACTACATTCTTAAGATAGGCTACAGTACGCTGTTCCTTTGTAATCACAGCCTCCCAGTCCCACTGATCAACATAAAGAGAGTGAAGATTATCAAGTTCCTCGTCAGCTCTGATGGCGTTCATATCGGTGTAAATGCCGTAGCCCGGCTCCACATGATATTCACCGAGAGTAAGGCGCTTCCACTTGGCCAGAGAATGAACAACCTCGGCAACAGAATCATTCAGATCCTTAATCGGAAATGATACAGGACGTTCAACACCGTTCAGATCATCATTGATACCGAGACCGCGGAGAACAAACAGAGGAGCAGTGACACGGCGCAGACGGAGTTCAGTGGAAAGATTAGCCTGAAAGAAATCCTTGATCCTTTTAATACCCTGTTCGGTCTGTCTCACATCAAGCAGCTGCTCATATCCCTGAGGTTTAATAACTTTACTCATTTTCTAAACGCATCCTTTTTTTCTTAAGCACAACCGGCTTCAAAACTGATCAGGCAACGGCCCAACCCAAACTTAATAAAATTATATTTTACTGTAATATTAGAATATTTTTTAAGGTTTTTCAATTTTTAACCTTAAATAATTAATTATTGATTTTAACTACCAATACCGATTCTGTTTCGAAAGTCAATCTGTCAATTTTTCTTCTGACCGGCCATACTGACAGTACAGCACTTTCCGTAAAATGCTATGCCGTATTTAATGATTTCAGCATAACCTCTGTGTTTCAAATCAAAATCATACTGTTTAAGTTCTATCTGTTCCAGTGCTCCGGCGCAAACCATATCCCGTGTTGCCGGATCTCCGTTTCCGCACTTTTTAAATTCCAGGATAACAGCCAATTTCGATGATTCACTTTTTATAATGACATCCGAAAAGCCGTTGCCACTTTCCTGATTTGAACTAATCTCCATATCCGCTGTTTTTACCATTGAGAAAACTCCTGTCATAAAACCGTGATAATAGCTTTCACAGGAGGAGTCACGAAAACTGATAAAAGTCATAAGCATACTGTCAATAATATTCTGAACTTCGTCCGGTTTGCCACTAAAAAGAGCATCTCTTAAACGGAGTCCCTTTTCCAGCCATTTAGGATTCTTGCGACTGAAGATATACTTTCTTTTCTTTCTGAAGCAGTCAAGAATTTCCTTATTCGGGATCTTCACAGGTACAGTACAATCTGAATTTTCTTCTGCTGTTTCATCTTTCGAATACGTAAGATAGCCAGTATGCAGCATCAGAGTTGCAAAGGTATCAAAATCATGTGTTTCTTTCAGGTCCGGATATGTCTCAAATTCACTCAGTTCGATATTCACGGTTTCACCGTCTACAAGTTTCTGAAGTTTCTGAGAATCCTCTGAATCCGGATATTTCATACACAGATCCACAATATCGTTACCACTGGAGTTAATCCAGTAGTTTCCAGGCTTAAAGGTGGCAGGCTTATTCCCCGGAGTTAGTGCATCTGACAGAAAATTAAGTACACTCCACGGACATAACATATCATTGCCTGCTATATTATATCCGTCATACCAGGTTCTGACATCATCCATACGGCTTTCCATTCCGCAGTCTTTCAGAAGATTCTCAGTTTCGTCCTCGGTAAGACCAATGAAAGTAGCATAGCGCATATCTCTGAGACTGAATGTTGCAAAATGATTTATTCCGGTAAAAATACTCTGATGTGCTATTCTGAGACACCCTGTTACAAATCCTTTCTCCATGCTGTTGTTGGTTTTAAGAGCGTTGCCCAACATATCACGCACAACATCGAGCATTTTTTCATAGTAATTGTTCACAGTAGCCTTCTGCAGAGGTACATCATATTCATCCACTATTATGAAAGCCCTGCGTTTATATTCGGAATACAGCATATTACTTAAAAATTTAAGCGAATTTTTGGCAATAGTTATCGCCTTGTCCATATTGCTGGGAACACTTCGCAGATCTAAATTATCGTCACAGCAGATGGTAATCTTATTTCTTAAAGAATTCTTAATTTCATCATACTGCTTATCACTGTCCAGCAGAAAGCGGTATTTACTGAACAGATCACCAAGCAGCAACAGCATTGACTGCATCGCACCGACAAAATCTTCACCTCTCACTGACTTTAAAGAAATACTGATTACCGGATATCGCCCCATGAATTCATCGCAAAACTTCCTGTCTTCATAAACGACAAGATTTTTAAACAGTCGCTCCTGCCTGCTTCTGTCTTCCGGATTCTGATAGTTCATTTCAAGAAAATTCTCTATCATGCTCACGGAAAGAGTTTTACCGAATCGACGCGGTCTCAGCAGCAAAGCTACGTCATCTCCAGATTTAAGCATTGTTCTTAAAAAAGAAGTCTTGTCTATGTAAACCTTCTCACGGCTGATCAGTTTTTCAAAATTTTCTATACCGACAGGAAAATCTTCTGATGTAATTGTCATATCATTATTTCCAAAGGATCCGATTAAGACAGTTAATGTTCTGCAATCATTATCATATCAGAGTCCGGTGTAAGCAAATTTTTCTAAGAGAATTTTTAGACACATAATCCGATTTCTGATGGTATGAAGGAAAGATCTCAGAACATGATACAAAAATCCTGTACTGACTGAAATATTCTCATACTGAAACTGAAGTTTCGAAAATTACGCGGATTAGCAGTTCAGTTTGGAGAGTATGTCTGAAATCATATAACTTCAGTCTTGCACTGTGTTAAATAAAGTGCCTATGTGTATATGTACTCCGAAGTTCGACAGTTTGCGTAACATAGTTCTCTGCCAATCCTTGTCAGATAAGACTTTTGGAATGTTACGTAGTTTTAGGCTGTTTCAGCGGTTTAGGGGCTGTTGAAATTTTTTTCAAAATTTTTTTCATTGTATCTTTCATCACTACCTCATGGGTCAGTTCTGTGAGTTCACAACACGCCAGGAGATCAGAAATGAGTTCTGAGTTGTTGTAGTCAGGCTGATAACCATTGCCGTTATCAACCTCTATCACACGTATGTCCTTCAAGGCCTGAAGTATCTGTTCAATTGAGTATTTGCCGTCGGGATACTTCAGTTTGTTCCCGTTTAAGGAAGCAATTTTCTGTTCAACTCCTCGAAGCAGTACCAGAGCCATAAAGCAAACAAGAAAATGAGCAGTTATCCTCTGATCCCTGCTGTGATAGAAGGGTCGAGATTCCAGATCAGTTTTCATAATCCGGAAACATTCCTCAATCTCCCACCGCCGGGCACTGATTGCAGCAATCTGCCCGGCAGACATTTTGTCGGCAAAAATATTTGTAGTTACAGCATAAAAGCCGTCAAACCTTGCATCTTCCTCTATCTTTTGAGTGTTCATGGAAGCAGATGCATTGACAACTATTTCACCATCTCCTGTTGAATACGTCTTTTCAATGAGTGATTTGGGACTATGGTCGCTTTCACGGTCAAAAGTTCTGTTCTCAATCATTTTTGCTGCTCTTTTGATTTTTCGTTCTCTCAGAGACCTCAAAAATTCGTAGTACTTGATGGAGAATGTGACAATCAGTCTGGCGTCCATGCCTTCAGCTGTTGTCCGCTCCTTGAAAAAAATCGTGTGATAATGCTCTGCATAGCAGGACGGATCAGACAGTTTGCCGAGATCAAAATTTGTTTTAGTCACCCGCTTTCCATCAGTATCAAGAGAAAAATAAGACCATCCTGTATTCTCAATTGACCATTCTTTCAGATGGAGTTTCAGTTTCCTGATTGACTGGGTGCATATGAAATGCCGCTGCCCGCAGAATCCCATTTGTACCAGCAGATCATCTTCGCCGACATTTTTGAAAGATCTGTTGGCATCACCCGAAAGTCCCGCATC
>JAEEGF012417657.1_pt1 | contig 16034 bp, 7 predicted proteins | sample 9134171 | NCBI WGS metagenome assembly JAEEGF01 (sample SAMN16246542, study PRJNA631951) | gut metagenome | biome: gut microbiome; feature: rumen; material: AP-attached | host: Bos | place: Iran: Karaj | collected 2018-10
CAACTGGACTCCCTCAGAGAAGTATCTCCAGAATGCCAATGGACCTGGGAATGTATGGGAGAATAACGGGCCACATGTCAACGAACAAATCAAAAGAAATGCAGGAAGACAAAAGAAATAAGGCAACGTGGATATGGTATCCAGGCGATTTCGAGATCTGGCTGGGTAATATCTTCAACAATCGTCGCACGGAGCGTGGGGCGATGTTCCCACCATTCTGGAAACAAGACTCACACTGGGTGACGGTGGAGTTCTCAAAGAGTTTTGAGTTGACGGAAACTGAGACTATCACCATCGGTTGCGAAGGACTGTTTAATCTTGCCCTCGACGGAAAATTACAATTCGGCATGCCCAAGACCTTTGAGATACACAAAGGTCAGCACAAACTGAATATCAAAGTGTGGAATCAGGCCACTCCTCCAGCCCTCTTTATCGATGGCAAGACAATCCAGACTGACAGCACCTGGCTCGTCACATACGAGGATAAAATCTGGATTGATGAGAATGGCGTGGCTCACGGCTCTGGGATTTATGTGCCGGCAGCCTCTTGGAATTTCGACAGCATCGACACCCCACCCTCAGGTTTTCAGCTGGAGCGCAAGGAGCAACGTCCTGTATGTGGTCGTGCCACGACGACAAACGGTACACTCTACGACTTCGGCCGCGAGACCTTCGGTTATCTGAAAGTCCAGGGGCTTAAAGGCACCGTCCGTATCTACTATGGCGAGAGTGCGGAAGAAGCCCTCGACAAAGAGCACTGCGAAACGCTCGACGTGCTCCATGAAGGAGAGTTGTTGGGCAGCAAGGCCTTCCGCTATGTCTATATAGAGGAAGAGGAAGGCAGCAGTTATGACGAGGTGCTCATGGATTACGAGTTTGCCCAGTTCGACACCAAGCACAGCGGCTCTTTCCGCTGCTCTGACGAGGAACTGAACCGCATCTGGGAGGTAGCGGCCTATACAATGGACCTGACCACACGGGAGTTCTTTATGGACGGCATCAAGCGTGATCGTTGGACGTGGAGCGGCGATGCCATTCAGAGCTATCTGATGAACTATTATCTGCGCTTCGATACAGAATGTGTGAAGCGAACCATCCGACAACTGCGAGGCAAAGATCCTGTGACGGCACATGTGAATACCATCATGGACTACACCTTCTATTGGTTCATCAGCATAGACCAATACTTCCAATACACTGGCGACAAAGCATTCCTTGCTGAGATGCTGCCACGTATGCAGACACTGATGGACTATGTGGAAAGCCGACTCAATCAGGATGGGATGGCCGAGGGGAAACCCGATGACTGGATATTCGTGGACTGGACAGACTTCCCCATGCATAAGCACGGCACACTCTGTTTCGAACAAATCCTGCTGTATCGGGCCTATACAGCCTTGGTTCGAGCCAATTACCTGACCGGCCACAAGGATGAAATGAAGAAATACGTCAATAAAGCTGTCAGTCTGGGTACAAAAACCATCGAGACCTTCTGGAATGAAGAGAAAGGCGCCTATATGCATGCTGTCGAGGACGGGAAAATGAATGAGCAGATCACAAAATTCCCAAACATGATGTCGCTGATTATGATGTACGACACCGATGAAAAGGCGCAGCAGATTCTCAACAACGTAATGCTTAATCCTGATGTGCCAGCCATCACCACACCTTACATGCGCTTCTATGAACTGGAAGCACTCTGCAAAATGAGATTGCAGGAGAAGGTATTGAAGGATATAAAAGCTTACTGGGGTGGAATGCTGCGAGAAGGAGCGACTTCATTCTGGGAGAAATATGTGCCCTCAGAAAAAGGCACAGAACATCTGGCGATGTATGGCCGACCTTATGGCAAGAGCCTCTGCCATGCTTGGGGCGCTTCACCGATCTATATCATTGGCAAATACTTCCTTGGTGTACGGCCTTTGACTCCTGGCTACGAGACCTATGAAGTGCGCCCTACTCTCGGAGGATTGGAATGGATGGAGGGCGAGGTGCCGACACCATTTGGAAAGATCAGAATTAAGGTTCAGGAGAGAAGGAGAGAAGGAGAGAAGGAGAGAAGGAAAGAAGTGACGGTCTTCAGCGATGGAGGTCAAGGTTCCCTCATCATAGGAGACCGTCAAATCGATATTCCACCCCAACAAGTAATCAATATCACACTATAATATGTCTATCCGAAATATCATCATAGCTGCGTGTCTGTTCCTGGTTCTGCCGATAACAGGAAAGGTGAAGGTTATTACCAAGACGCCGCAGACGGAATATGCCGCAAGCAGGCTAAAAGCCATCGAGGGAAATTTCACCATCAGCCTCATTGTGAGTAACGCGGGTGAAAGGCTACGGGTAGGCGAACGCAGTTCGGGAATGGCGGAAGGATTTACTCTGATGCGCAAAGGCAAAAAGATCAGCATCACGGGCTATGATGGCAGTGGAGCGATCTACGGCGCCAACCGTCTGTTGGAATTGTATCAGCAAGACCCGTCGCTGTCGACCCTGACAACCCTCACAGAAGTGCCTCAGATGAAACTGCGTGGAGCCTGTGTAGGGTTGCAGAAAACCGTCTATCTGCCAGGGCATCGCGTCTATGAATACCCTTACACCCCGGAGAACTTCCCTTGGTTCTATGACAAAGACCTGTGGTTGCGTTATCTCGACCTGCTGGCAGAGAATAATATGAATACTGTCTATCTCTGGAACGGGCATCCCTTTGCTTCGTTAGTGAAGCTAAAAGATTATCCCTTTGCCCCAGAGGTGGACGACGAGACGATGCAGAAGAATCAGGAGATGTTCGGCTTTCTCGTCGAAGAGGCAGATCGCCGAGGTATCCGCGTGATTCAGATGTTCTATAACATCATCTTAAGCAAGCCCTTTGCCGATCATTACGGTTTGAAGACACAAGACCGTAACCGTCCCATCACACCGTTGATTGCCGACTATACCCGTAAGTCGATTGCTGCTTTCATTGAGAAATATCCTAAGGTAGGCTTCTTAGTATGTCTGGGTGAGGCAATGTCTGGCATTGAAACCGATATCAAATGGATGACGGAAACCATCATTCCTGGTATCAAGGACGGGCTGGCTGCCTCCGGACGTACGGACACACCACCTATCATTCTCCGTTCTCACGATACAGACGGACCTGCCGTTTTGAAAGCCTCGCTACCCCTCTATCCCAATATCTATACAATGAGTAAATATACGGGGGAGAGTCTGACGACATACGAGCCAGGAGGCCCCTGGGGAGAGACACACCGGCAGTTGGCGGCGGCAGCCCCCATCCATATCGACAACGTTCATATCCTCGCCAATCTCGAACCCTGGCGCTGGTCATCCCCTGCCTTCACACAGAAGACCGTTCAGGCCATGCATCGCGTGCATCACTCAAAGGGAATTCATATCTATCCACAGGCATCGTATTGGGACTGGCCCTATACAGCAGATAAGCTACCCGATGGCGAAAGGCTTCTTCAGATTGATCGCGACTGGATGTGGTATAAGGTATGGGGACGCTATGCCTGGAACTGCGACAGAGGTGATGATAAGACCTTCTGGAAACAGCAACTGGCAGACTACTACGGCATCGACACCATTGCAGCAGGTCATTTGCTGAAGGCCTACGACGAGGTCGGAGAGATTGCGCCAAAGTTGCTGCGTCGGTTCGGCATCACCGAGGGCAATCGTCAGACCTTATTATTAGGCATGAAGATGGCGCAGTTGGTAAATCCGTATAAGTTTAATATCTATCCGGGCTTTTATGAGAGTTGTGGGCCAGAGGGCGAAAAGCTCATCGATTTTGTGGAGCGACAATACAAAGGAGAAACTCATAAGGGCGAACTGCCGTTTGACATCGTCGATCAGTGTGTCAATCATGCTGAAGCTGCGGCAGATGCGATTAAGAGGATGGGCGACTGCATGCCGAAACGACATCTGGACGAGTTCCTGCGTTTAAAGAACGATTTCGAGTGCTACCGGCTCTTCGCCAAATCGTTCCACAGCAAAGTGATGGCCGCCAGTCAGGCACTTGCCTATAAATGGGATAAGGACATCAACCATCTCAGAGGTTGCGAAGGATGGCTTGAACAGAGCCTTGACTATTGGAAGAAACTCTGCCGTCTTACAGACGAGACGTATCTCTACGCCAACTCCATGCAGACAGCCCAGCGCCGTATTCCTATAGGTGGCGATAATGGTAAAATGAAGACCTGGAGCGAACTGTTGCCAGTCTATCAAGATGAACTCGATGCCCTAAAGGCGAATATCGAGAAACTAAAGTCACCAGCCAAGAGCTCTGTAGGCACTACACCCAAAGCGCTGACACCAGCGAAGGGCGTCGAGTCTGTCGCTGTGATACAGCGACATGCAGGGACTATTACCCTCCAGAAAGGTGCTATTCTCTTTGAGAACCGTGAGGACACACGTATCGACAGTCTTGCTCCAGAACTCGTCGGTCTTCAGGCGCTGGTCTTGAATCGCGACACCACCCGCATCGTGGGCACCACAGTTGAATTCACCTGCAACGAGCCAGTGAAACTCCTCGTAGGCTTCTTCCAGGACGACGACCCCAAATGGGCCAAAGCGCCTAAGCTTGAGGTGGATGCCACAGGCAATGAATACGGTCAGGCAGAGCCTATCCTCACCAATGCCGTGAGTATGTTCCAGATGCCACCCGTACATATCCATGCGTACTTCTTCGAAACCGGTCATCACGCCATCAATCTGCCCAAGGGTATCATCATGGTGGCGGGATTCACCTCTGATGCCATCAGACCTCGCGATGTCGGTCTGCAAGGGGCTGGTGATGAAGTAGACTGGCTGTTTATTAAATAAAACTCCGATAACAATGAATACGAAGATACTGTTTGCCCTGCTGACCCTCTTTACGCTGACCGCTGCTGCTCAAGACATCATGGAAAGCGAGATGGAGCGTATCTATGAAGAGGTGAAGACGCCCTACAAATATGGTATGGTGGTGGCACCTGCGGATAACTATCATAAGATAGACTGTCCGACGGTGTTTCAGGAGAACGGCAAATGGTATATGACCTACGTGGTCTATAATGGCAAGGACGGAACCGACGGTCGCGGCTACGAGACCTGGCTTGCAGAGAGCGAGGATCTTCTGAATTGGAACACCTTAGGCCGACTGCTCAGCTACAAAGACGATGGTTGGGACATGAACCAGCGAGGCGGATTCCCTGCCCTCATCGACTGGACCTGGAATGGCGACTATCATATCGGCACTTATAAGGGTAAGCATTGGATGACTTATATCGGCGGACATGGCACTGGCTATGAAGCCGTAAAGGAACCACTGAATATCGGTATTGCCTGGACTCAAAGCGACATCACGAAAGCCCATGAATGGATGTCGGCAAATAAGCCTCTTCTATCCATCAGCGACAAAGATATACAATGGTGGGAAAAACTCGTGCAATACAAAAGTACAATTTACGATGATCCCAAGAAGACATTGGGCAAACGCTTTGTGATGTTCTATAATGCAGGTGGTATCAATCCCGCCAATAATCTGAAGGCCGAGCGCATCGGCATCGCCCTCTCTGACGATCTGAAGAAATGGAAACGTTATGCCTGCAATCCTGTCTTCGCTAACGAGGTTGGCGGCATCATCACGGGCGATGCACAGATTACCAAAATGGGCGATCTATATGTGATGTTTTATTTCATGGCCTACGACCCCTCCCGCAAATACAATGCCTTCAACACCTTCGCCGTGAGCCGTGACCTCATTCACTGGCAGCGTTGGGAGGGTGACGATCTGATCTGGCCCACAAAGAAATACGATGAGATGTTTGCTCATAAGAGTTATGTGATGAAGCACAAGGGTGTAGTCTATCATTTCTATTGTGCCGTGAATAACGATGGTCAGCGCGGCATCGCCCTTGCTACCAGTACCCCCATGGGACGTAGCGCCGTCCGTTTTCCTGTACCTGAACCGAAAGGCAAGCGGCGCATCATCAGTCTCAACGAAAGCTGGAAGGCTTCCATCAATAGCGACAGCATCGCCACATACATTAACCTCCCCCACAATTTCGATGATTATTACGGCTATCGACAGCTTCGCCACGGAAATCTGCACGGATCTGCCACCTATCAGAAAAATTTCGAGACCGAAAAGACAAAAGGTAAACGTTATTTCTTACAGTTTGAAGGTGTCGGCACCTACGCCACTGTGACCCTCAACGGACAGGAATATCCCCGCGAACTGGTGGGACGTACCGTCTGGACGCTCGATGTCACTGATGCCCTCCGCAATGGAAAGAATACGCTGCAGGTCCTCGTCGACCATCCTGCCATGCAGACCGAAAGTCCCTGGGTCTGTGGCGGCTGCTCATCGGAGTATGGTTTCTCTGAGGGAAGCCAGCCATTCGGCATCTTCCGCCCTGTGACATTGATTGAAACAGACGAGATACGGATAGAACCCTTTGGCGTGCATATCTGGAACAACGCGGCCTGTGATTCCGTGTTCATCGAAACCGAGATTAAGAACTACAACTCCAACCCAAAGAGCTTTGAACTGGTGAGTAAGTTCACCGAAAAGAGCGGCAAGACGGTATTCAGGTTATCTGAGGGCTTGCGGCTCGAACCAGGTGAGATACGCACCATCCGTCAGGCCGCCCACGTAGCTAACGCCCACCGCTGGTGTCCCGACGATCCCTACCTCTATACCCTCACGTCGATGATCAAACAGCCAGATCACTACGATGGTGATAATAACCTGCATAGTGAGCCTGCCCTCGTCACCACCGACGAGTTCACGACACCTTTTGGCATCCGCTCCATTACCTGGCCCCGCTTTGGCTCCCCCGATCATCGCTTTTACCTCAATGGTGTGTCCACCTTCATCAATGGCACTTGCGAATACGAACACCTCTTAGGCAACAGCCACGCCTTCACCAACGAACAGATTGCCTCACGCATCAAGCAGATCCGCAATGCAGGCTTTAATGCCTTCCGTGAGGCCCATCAGCCGCATAACCTCTACTATCAGCAACTGCTCGACGAACAAGGTCTGCTCTTCTGGAGCCAGTTCTCGGCACATATCTGGTACGACACCCCGCCATTCCGCGAGAACTTCAAGCGATTGTTAGTACGCTGGATCAAAGAACGTCGCAACTCGCCCTCTGTCATCCTTTGGGGGCTGCAAAACGAGAGTGTATTGCCAAAGGACTTTGCAGAGGAATGTTCCGATATCATCCGCAGTCTCGATCCTACAGCCTCCACCATGCGCCTTATCACAACCTGTAATGGTGGCGAGGGCACCGACTGGAATGTCATCCAGAACTGGAGCGGCACATACGGTGGCAATGCCGAGAACTATGACAACGAACTACAGCGCGACGACCAGTTGCTGAATGGCGAATATGGTGCCTGGCGCACCATCGACCTGCATGGCGATATGAAATACAGCGAAGAGTCGTTCAACGAACTGCTGGATATGAAAGCCCGTCTGGCAGAAAAGGCTTTTGCAGACACGACAGGCCAAGGTGTCTGCGGTCATTTCCAATGGCTCTTTGCCTCACATGACAATCCAGGCCGCACGCAACCTGATGGCGCCCTGCGTCGCATCGACAAGATCGGCCCCATCAATTACAAAGGCCTCACCACCATTTGGGAAGAGCCCACACCGGCCTATTACATGTATCTTCAACACCACAGTCCTGTATGTCGCTGTGCCACAGCGACAATCCCCACCGCAGCCGACCGTAATATCAATCTCGTAAAGGCTGCCGAAGGCTATCATTACCTCTACCGTATCAACTGCGGTGGCGATGCCTATACCGATGAATTCGGCCAACGATGGTTTGCTGACGATACCCTCTACAGCCACTCTTGGGGTCAGGACTTCGGCCTGCATCCCTATCAGGCCTCGCAACGCCATATCAATGATGACATCAGAGGCACTCAGAGCGACGAACTTTTCCAATACTTCCGCTTTGGTCGTCATCGGTTGTGGTACGATTTCTCTTTGCCTGACGGTGAATATCGTATTGAACTCTACTTCGCCGAACCCTGGCATGGAAAGGCTACGGGTAGGCGCGTCAGCGGGAATGAATACGGCAGAATCAGCGACGACTACGAAGGACTTCGAATCTTTGATGTCGCAGTAAATGGCAAAACCGTCATCGACGATCTCGACCCTTGGGCGGAAGCCGGCTATCTCGGCGCCATGAAGCGCATCGTTACTGCCAAAACAAAGAACGGCCGTCTGCGCATCTCTTTCCCAGAGGTGAAAGCCGGCCAGGCCATCATCGCCGCCATCGCCATCGCCTCCGTCCAGCATGTCGCTGTGGTACAGCGACAAACAGCAACAGCCTCCTGGCGCAGCCTCGACACCGATACCATCGCCAAACTCCCTGCCTCAGTACTTCCGCAGGACATCGAGACCCGCCCTGCCACCGTCTACGAGCCTCAGAATACGAAGAAAGGCCAGCCAGCCACCTTCATCATCAAACCTGGACTCGGTCAGGAATACGCCCTCCGTTTCCGTTACAAGAACACCACTGGTGCTCCTGTGAAGGCCCGCATGACCATCACCGATTCAAAACGCATCGTTCTCGTCGACAAGGAGATTTCCTTCCCAACGACTCCTAATAAGTTCAAGATGCTCAGCACGACGACTGGCACCCAGATCAATGCCGGCACCTACACGCTGAAAATCGAAGCACAAGACATAGAATTCAAAGACATCGAGATACAATGAAGACATCCATCATAGCCCTGATAAGCCTGCTGGCGACAGTACTATCCGTCTCTGCACAAAACAGGGATTGGGAGAATAACCATGTGCTCCAGGTCAACCGTGAGCCGGCGCGTGCCTATTTTATTCCCTATGCCCAACAGAAGGGCGACCGTCAGATGTCACTCAACGGCACGTGGAAGTTCCGCTGGACAAAGACGCCAGATGAGCGTATCAAAGACTTCTGGCGCACCGATTTCGACTGTTCTTCCTGGGATAATCTGAAGGTTCCTGCCAACTGGGAGGTAAATGGCTACGGCACCCCTATCTATGCCTCCGCAGGCTATACCTTCAAGATCGATCCCCCTTACGTGACAAAAGAGCCGAAGAAGACCTACACCGCTTATGAAGAGCGTAATCCCACAGGACAGTACAAACGCACCTTCCAACTCCCCGACGACTGGAACAAAGGCCAGACGTTTCTTCGTTTCGAAGGTGTGATGTCTGCCTTCTATGTCTGGATCAATGGCAAGCAAGTAGGTTATTCCCAAGGCTCGATGGAGCCCTCAGAATTCAACGTCACAAAGTATCTGAAGCCCGGCCAGAACGCCATCGCCATCGAGGTCTATAAATACTCCGATGGTTCCTATCTCGAAGATCAGGACTTCTGGCGTTTCGGCGGCATCCATCGCGATGTGACGCTCTATCATACTCCCGATGTCCGCATTCGCGACTTTGCCGTCCGAACCATCCCTGCAGATAATTCTGAGTACTCCGATTATTCTGAGTCCTCCGATTATATCCTCCAGATCAATCCCCAATTCTCCGTCTATGGCAAAGAAACAGGCAAGGGCGATTCCCTTGTCGCCATCCTGACCGACCACGATGGCCAGACGATAGCGAAGGGCAGCACTTCCGTTGAGGAAGTTCTGGATTTGGAACACAAAGCTGCCCGTATGAACGAATGGTATCCCCAGCGAGGCTACCGCAAGTTCGACCGCATCGCGATGACCGTAAAATCCCCTAAAGAATGGACGGCAGAGACACCTTACTTATATACTCTCACCCTCCAACTCCGCGACTCGCTTGGCAATATCCGCGAACAAGCCCAGCAGAAGGTAGGTTTCCGTCATCTGAAGATCAATGCCGACGGCGAACTGCTGGTCAATGGCAAACCCATTAAGATACGTGGTGTCAACCGTCACGAGCACGATCCTTACACGGCTCGAGTCATGACTGAGGAGCGCATGCTGCAAGACCTTCATTTGATGAAAGAGGCCTACATCAATGCCGTGCGTCTCGCCCACTACCCCAACTGTCCTCGCTGGTATGAGCTCTGCGACAGCATCGGTATCTACGTGATGGACGAGGCCGACTGCGAAACGCATGGTCTGCGTGGCACTCTCACCTCTACCTCTGACTGGAATGACGCCTTCATGGATCGCTGCATCCGAATGGCCGAGCGCGACAAGAATCATCCGTCGATCATCTTCTGGAGTCTTGGCAATGAGAGCGGCTATGGACCTAACCATGCAGCGATGGCAGGCTGGCTCCATGAGTTCGACCCCACACGCTTTGTGCATTACGAGGGAGCCCAAGGTGATCCCGATCCGAATACGGTCGATGTCATCAGCCGTTTCTACCCCCGTGTCAAGCAGGAATATCTCAATCCCGGCATCCCCCAAGGCAGCGATGCAGAGCGTGCTGAGAATGCCCGTTGGGAGCGATTGCTGGAGATTGCGGAACGCACCAACGACACCCGTCCTGTCCTGACCAGCGAATACGCCCACTGCATGGGCAATGCCCTTGGCAATCTGAAGGAATACTGGGATGAAATCAATTCCAACAAGCGTATGCTGGGTGGCTTTATCTGGGACTGGGCAGATCAGGGGTTGAGAAGGGTTGGGGGTGGGTTTTTCTACGGTGGCGATTTCGGCGACCAACCCAACCTCAAGGCTTTCTGTCTGAACGGCATTGTCATGAGCGACCGCACACTGACCCCTAAATACTATGAGGTACAGGCCGTCTATGGACAAGGCAAGCATCCATTGCCACAGCCACTACCCTACAAGCCAAAGAAATCAAAAAGCAAGCCGCTTACACCTGATCTCATACAACTGGTATCCAACATCCGCACTCAGGTTTTCCGCGCCCCGACGGACAATGACAAGAGTTTCGGTAACTGGCTCGCCAAGGACTGGAAGAACTGTGGACTTGACACTTTGAACCTTCCGGTGACCACTGAACAGCACGACAACGAACTGACCTTTACTTTCGACATTCCCGATGGTCTGCCGGAACTCCCCCGCATCGGCATTGTCATTGAACTACCTCGCGAATACGAACTCCTCACCTGGTACGGCCGAGGCCCGTGGGATAATTACCCGGATCGCAAGGAGTCTTGCCCCATCGGCCTTTGGAAAAGCACAGTCTCGGAGCAATATGTGCACTATCCCCGTCCGCAAGATTCCGGCAACCACGAGGACTGCACGATGATAGAGCTGAAGACAAAGAAAGGGAAGACCCTCCGCATCGAAGCCGTCGACAAGCCGTTCTCCTTCTCAGCTCTCCCCTATTCCGCGCAGTATATCGCCAGCAAGACCCACGACTACGAGTTAGAGGATCAAGGCCATACCTACCTCTCTATCGACTGCGCCGTGCTCGGACTTGGCAACAGTTCCTGTGGTCCTGGCGTGCTGAAAAAATACGCCATCGACAAGACGAAGACCCATACACTCCGCATCACATTGTCCAAATAGTAACATTTTTTTTCGCTTTTTTGCAAAGATTTCAAAAAAAATTCGTATCTTTGCGGCATAATAACCAAAAAAGCAAAACAATGATGAAACAATTTTGGACATTAACCGTCATCTGTCTGATGACCGTATTAAACACAAATGCAGATAGTTATCAGAACATGGAACCTTTGAAATTGGTGACTCCTGAGATGAAACCCGAGTTAGATTTAAGAAGTCTGCCTGCAAATCCCTTTGCCGACAGTAAGGTTGAAACAGAGGCCTCCTATAGCGACAGTCAGGGGCTGGATTTCGATTTCTTTAAGTCAAAGACCGCCCTAGGTGTAAAGCCCTACAAGTTCATGGACGATATGACCTTTGTAGGCGTGCCCCTCTTCTTAGCAGGCTTGGCTGTCAAGGGTGATAAAGCGATGTTCCGCGTCAACAACAAATATGGCAAGGAAAATACGCAGTTGCTGACAAATTTCAAAACCGGTATTGATGATTACCTGCAGTTCTTTGGTCCTGCGATGACCGTTGGATTGAAGTTAGGTGGCTACGAGGGCCGTAGCGACTGGCCCCGTCTGTTGGCAAGTGCTGGATTATCATACGCTATCATGGCAGGATTCGTGAATGGCATCAAGTACACCGCCAAGGAGATGCGTCCTGACGGATCTACCGCCAATTCCTGGCCTTCCGGTCACACGGCTACTGCTTTCGTGGGTGCCAGCTTGCTGCATAAGGAGTACGGTCTCACACGTTCACCTTGGTTCTCAGTAGCGGGTTATGGTATGGCCACAGCAACAGGTGTGATGCGCGTATTGAACAACCGCCACTGGATCAGCGACGTCATGTCGGGAGCAGGTCTCGGTATCCTTTCCACCGAGTTGGGTTACGCCATCGGCGACCTGTTGTTTAAGGGAAAAGGCTTGTTGCACAATGACCTGCTGCTCAATTCTGAGAAGCCCTCTTTCTTCGGCATTTCAATGGGTGTTGGTTTGGGTTCCAAGCACATCGACTTTACCATGGACGATTTGGTTGACACCTGGCGCTTCACCGAAGAAGATTTAGGCTATGATGACGATATCGATTATGAGAGCGACGAAACGCCGAATGTTACGTTCCGTGCCGCTACCGTTGTTGATGCCGAGGGTGCCTACTTCCTCAACAAGTACATTGGTATTGGCGGACGTTTACGCGTACGTGCCATGTCAGCCAAGTCGTTCGGACAGTATACAGAATATGCAGCCATGAACCAGGTCTGGGGATGGTATGATGTGATAGGCAATGGCCTTTACGACATTGATCATGATGATAAGGCCGCCGAAGATTTCTTCAACTACACTACAGTAGGGGGCAGTCCCGTCGAGGAACTTGGAGCCACAGTCGAGAGCGACCACCTGGCTGAGTTCTCAGGCAGCCTTGGTCTCTATTTCAACATTCCAATCGACAAGCATTTCTCTATCGGTACGAAGGCGCTTATCGGACGTTCTTTCACCCAAGAACTTGATCTTGATGGCTACGCATCCGGTTCCAAGAAAGACATCAACTACCACCTGGTTATCGACAATAGTAATATTGATGTGGCGAACAGCAAAATGGACTATCCCCACGACACTGGCGAGAAATACAACTCTACATGGGACTATCTGACCATTGGCGCAAAGAGTTCTACCACTTGGGGCACAGGCCTGTCGCTGACCTATCGCTACAAGTCGAACTTCGCATGGCGCCTGTTCTGTGACTACGACTACACAGAAAAGACTTTCACAATGACCTACGACCCCTATCACTATCTGAAAGACGGTCTGGATTGGAATGCTTACACGCTTGTAACTTTGCTGTCACCAAAATCAGGCATGCTTGATCCTATCGAGTTCAAGAAGAGCAAGAAGATGAACTACTTCACATTAGGTCTCTCCTTCTTAGTCAATCTCTAAGCATTATGGAGACGAGATTTAAAAAGAATGCCAAGATCTTTGACATTGGCATAACCGCCGTGGCCGGCATGGTATCGGTGGGCATTATGCTTTATGCCATTGGCCATTTCGGTCTGAGGGAGTCATGGCCCGAACTGGTGCTCAACCTGTTCTACATCTCCTGCTTAGTGATGATCTGGATGTACTTCTTCAACCGGATGGATACCCAACGGTTCAACTACTGGTGTTCTCTCTCTGTGGGTATTACGGTGCTGCTGCGCGACATTCTCTTTCCGCCGCCCTTAGCCTATTACTCTTTACATTTAGCCTGCCTCACGTTGTCGGTGCTGCTCCTCCTCATGCTCACCTTCTTCTATGCGCGCAAAAATTGGAAGAGTTTTACCAAGGGCAACCTGTGGCTTATCTTCATTGTCGATATGGTCATTGCCGCACTTTATAACTACGTCATTTATCTTGAGCCCATCGACGAATACACCGACTATCTGCTCACCGAAATCTGGATCCGCCCCACCATCACCTACGGCCTGGTGGCCTGCTTCGTAACGGAATCGCAGAAGTAACTTTGAACGCCGGGTGAATAACCTGGCGAAGAGAACAGATATAAATAACCCAAAATCCGCAGAAGTTTTTTTAATGCGTAATATTGGGACATGAACCCAATGGATTGCCCTCATGACCACAGCAAGTAATAATGTTTTACAAGACGTCGCACTTGGGCGCACAATTCCCCTTTCCCCAAAATCGCTTTGGCGGCTTGAATGTCCCACGAAGGTGTTTTTCCTATCCGTAAGCCCAGATGAGGTCGTGTCACATGAGGGTCAGGATACTTTGTGACAGTCACAATGTGTCCTGACTCTGGTGTGTCACTTTGTTTAAGGTGCCAATATGGCATCTTAAAAGTTCATCACGCGTTACTTCAAACATAAAGTCCTCGCCTTCAAAACGTTCAAGGTTGCGTCGCACCTCTGGACAACTTTTTTGCGCTTTTACGCGATTTGGCCAAAGAAGGGGCGTTTGTCCACACAAGATGAAGAAGAAATAGCGCAATTTCTTGGAATCAGCCTAAAATCGCCGTAACTTTGCATCAGAAATCAGGAATCAAGAATAATAAGTTTCATCATAAGTTTAGTTTAAGTTAATAGTTTCTTCTTTTTCATACGTTTGGTTTTAGTTAATTAGTTAGTAAACGTTTAGGGCTCGATGAGACAGCGGGCCCTAAACGCGTTAATACCTACGACTCACAGAACCCATGAGTCTAAAGCTATTCTACAACAAAAGGAATTTTTAACTCAATGTCGTCAAGACCTGTTATCTCACCACCAGGAGCGGAATCAACCAGAATACGTTTCATAACCTTGGCTTTGAGCCTACTATAATATGTTCCTTTGGGTAACGGTTCCATAAGGGAAAGAGCATTGAAATCATGATTATACCCTAAACTGTTCACAAATTTCTCATCAAATGTCCAGGGACACCACCAATGAGTGTAAGCATGAGGTTTAATAGTCATCATACGATACTCCTCGGTTATAAATATATAGTCAAAAGGATTTCCGACATATTCGCCATTACTGCGAAATATCGAAGCAGCACTATACAGGATCTCACGTTCCTCACCCAAATGAAGATCATATTCTGTAGTATTACTGATCAATACATCAAAATAGATGTTCTCTCCTTGTTTGAAGGTTGATGTAGCGGTGCCATTTTCATTCCTCAGACAATAGTCAATCTGATAGCAATCCGTTTGGAATGTAGCCTGAGAAATAGTAGACGGTTTTTTCAATCTTTCAGATATGGGTTCAGATATGGGCTCTGAATTTTCATAATTACTATTACAGCTATTCATGCCGACTGCCATTGTCAGCACAGCAAACAATCCAAAAAATAAACTCTTTTTCATACGCCTATATATAACTTTTTATTGTTATAACTCAGTTCTTCGAAAATCTCACACAGGAGTCTGTATGTTTTAATATTTTTTAAACACAAAGGTCGGACACTTCTGGACACACAAGTACCTGACGCCCCTAATTCTTAAGCATATTCATAAGAAAATCGTTCTCTTCTTGTTCAAATAGCCATCCATCACTTAATCTATAAAATTTAGTACGATGATAGACGCTATCGCTTTCAAATTCCGTCACGTCAATCTCTTCTTTTATCAGGTCTAAATCGACGTAAAAAGAATAATCGGCCCCCTTTAAATCTCCAAAACCGATGTTCCCCAAATAGTACATACGCCTGTCTATTAGACCGTCTCTTTTATAAAGGACAAACTTATTGGGGTCAATAATGCCGTCGTATTCCGAATAAACGACATAATCTTCGTTGTTCCATATTTTCTCGTCATGCCTGACCATAGCAATATGTAGACTAATCAAACATGCCATCACCAATACGACACTACCCATCGAAGTCATTATTTTCCACAGGATGTGTTTTCCTTTTGTATAACGGATTGCCAATACGACACCAATGATGGGGATAAGCATCGAGGCAAATATCCATGCCCAATTGCTCAGTTGCCAGAATAACCTGTCACCATTTTCGAGGAACAATGTCGGCCCATAGGAAATACTCAAAAGGACAATGGTCAACAATGCCATGCAAAACACAACTGACTTTTTCATTTTATGTCACTATTACGATTGCGGAACG
>JAEEGF010952618.1_pt1 | contig 16031 bp, 16 predicted proteins | sample 9134171 | NCBI WGS metagenome assembly JAEEGF01 (sample SAMN16246542, study PRJNA631951) | gut metagenome | biome: gut microbiome; feature: rumen; material: AP-attached | host: Bos | place: Iran: Karaj | collected 2018-10
TCTTTTTCTGATAACAAATCTCCATGGGCTAGAGTGTTTGTTCAATCTTCAATGTCTTTAAGTAGTCCGTCAGCTCGCGGACCTGCGCCAGGATCTCAATGGCGCCACGGACATTCCCCAGCTTGCGCTTGACGCTGACCACGACCTTGTTACGCTGGGCAGTCTGACGCAACGCGCCATTAGCTGTCTCATGCAGCGTCACTGATGGCGGAACATACCCCGGTTCCCTCGACAACCGGTTATACGGTCTGAACACGATGCAACCCGTTTCCGGATCGAGCGACAAACCGCCCTCAACACTCTTACCCTGCTCCAGTCTAGACATGACTGCGAGCGCATTCAACAATAAAACCTCCTTTTTCATTTTTCCTCCTTTACTTTCTTTCCTTTTTACTTTTTTACCTTTCATTAGCCCTTGATAATAATGCGTTGTCTCACTTCATATTACACCTCCTTCCTTTTCTTCTTCAATCCATTTGTAGCAGGCGTCGAGGATCATGTCCGCACTGGTGCAGCCAGTGTATTTCAGCGTGCCCTCGTTGACGAAGTCCAGGAGATTATCAGCTATCTCCACTTGCATCTCACCTGCGAACGCAGGCAACTGCATCATCAGCATATCGAAGAGCGTCGTGCTCACATGCGCCCTGATACACTCCATGATGACCAGCGCCTCGATATCCACACCATACTCATCCTGCAAATCCTCAACAATCACCCTCACCAGGCGCTTGTTCTTTCTCACTACTGTTACCTTCACCGATTCCATAATTTTCAATTTTCAATGTTCAATTTTCAATGTTCAATTTTCAATGTTCAATGGTCAATGTTCAATGGTCAATGTTCAATGCCCTGAAAAAGTCCATACTTTTTCATAAGTTTCATCATCATCGAGTGCACTGGCAGCGTCACTGCATCCTCGTCGATCTTGTCGCAGATAATCCTGAAGTGCCACCCCTGCACGGGCTTGTGAAAACCGGTTTTCTCGTCGAAGATCAGATACTTCAGGATGGCATAGATCATGCGCGTCTGGTCGTAGTAATCATAGAACTTGAACACCCGCTTCACGAACGCCTGATTGTCTTTCGTTAGCCACTTGAACAAGAAATCCCTTAGAATCCCTGCGCAGTTGCTCGCCACCTCACGCTCACGTCCGTACTCCTCCTGCAGATCCTCGATGTTGTACTTCATCTCTACAATCTGCTTTCTGGCACCCTTCAGTTCTTTCCTCAGATAGTCCACCTCGACGATCAGTCCTTTTTCCTTCTCATCCTTGGCGATGCCCATCCTTCGCAGGCGATACACCTCAGCGATGAGTTCATCCTTTTTCATACTTTCTGGGATTGGCAGTTCCTCCACCACCTCTTCCGCCACCACGTCCTCTTCTACAGGTTCCAGATCCAGATAGTCATCGTCTTCATCTGCAAGATTCATCATCTCATCATAAGTATCCAACAAATCAATCTCCAGATCTTCCGCATTCTGATCTTCCAGATCCTCATCTTTTTCTTCCTCCTGTTCTAATGCCTCTTCCTGCAACAGGTCTTCATTTTTTTCTTCTTTCATACATTTTTAATCTTTTAATTGTTAAACACTTCAATTATTCTATTGCGGTGGCAATTGTGGTGCAAGGTGAATGCAGAGCCGAGCTCGCTCGAGCTATGCTGAGCCGCAGCCCACAATCGCCGTTGCAACTTGTTTGCGACGGCAAAGGTAGAACCGATTATTTCCGAAAGCAAGGATAAATAATCATAAAGAAAAATCTCTCTGAAAGGATTGGCTTTCAGAGAGATACGTTTTGCTCCGACAATCCGTTTTGTCGAAAAGCATTAAAAAACAAATTGTCGGACTAAATAATCAGAGCAAAAGGATTATAAGGTTCCTTCTTCAATTGCTCTATATTTGCCTTTGTCCATTCATACAACTTCCCTTCGCGGGCATTATAGAATTTCTCAATATAGGTTTGTAGCGTCTTAGATTCCACGCCCACCATCTTTTTACTCATGGCAGAAGCAAACATAGGGGGCGTCACGTCTTTACGGAAAATGTCAAACCATCTTAGGGCTGCCAACATCTCACACACATATTTTTTCATCGACTGCCCCTTAAGTTTATTCCTTGCCTCTTCTTTCATTTCTTCATCGAAGAGGAGCATGTCCACATAGTCATGCAACAGATTCGCGCGTACATTATCATTCATAAAATGCTTGCAGGTATTGAATATTGCCAGACAGTCTGATTTCTTCTGCATCAGAAGATTGTCTTCGTAACGTTTTAAGTGATGTGAAAGACAAGGTTTTATTTTTGCCATGTCTTCATGTATCAAATCCATACACTGATCGAATTTTACTATAATCTGTAAATCCTGAGGCCTAAGTTTATGGAATTGTTTTCGGATATAGTTTTCAAGTCTGTCATAGTTCAAGATCAGGATGTGTTCTCCACGCAACTCGAAGAAACGTTCAAACTTCGAGCATTCCGCTGCCAGATAATGAGGGATTGTAGAGCCTACCTCCAAATCATCTTCTGTAATGACCAACTTACGATGCTTCACCTCAGCACCAGTAGGATTCTTATAAAAGCGGAAGAATCTTGATTTAAGGAATTTGTAGATCTCCTGTGTTTGCTTAGCTTTCAGGTCTTCAAATTTGTAATCATCATTTTCTTCTTTCCAATCGTAATACTCCTGAATCACCTTCTCATCTCCGTAGTTCTTTAATACTTCCTCCCAAAGGTTTTCAGTTGTTGGATCAAGTACCAATGTTTTTGTTGTAATACTTTTTAGTGTTGCTCGCAGCCATTCGTTTTCGCTTTTAAGTTGAGTGATAACTTGTTTTGCCTGCGAGCCCATCGCGAACGGGTCTTCATTGAATTTTTCTTGATTCATAATTTCAAAGTTTTACAGTTATTAAATACGGTAAGGCCTCTGACGATCCTCATAAAATCTCCATACTTGCGCACCTCCTGCGAATCCTGCGACTGCTTGCCACTCAGCTGCCCGTCAGTCAGCAAGGTGCGCACCTCAAACACATGCCCGTCATCCTTGCGTGCGATACCATGACAGACACACCCCGGAAACCTTACTATTATCTTCTGCAGGTCATCCTCCTCCTTAGGCAGGAGCGCAACAGTTATCAAGGGCGACATCTCCATAAAACTCATCAGCACGCTTCTTGGAGAACCCTTGATGCCCATTCTCTCACAGTAGCGTTGAAAGAAATGAGGCGTGTAGATAAACACCGAGTGAACATGGTCTATGCCATTCATCTGGGTAAAACCTAGAGAGAACACACCCAACGACACAGCAGTCTCATAATAGCAGAACGCATAGGGCATGCAGTGAGACCCGTGGCATTCCGGATAATACGTCGCCTGTTCAAAACACACCCAGTGATTTCCTCGCTTCGAGGTGTAATCCACCACCTCCGATGCCATAGGCCATCCCGATCGTCTGCATCTGATGAGCAGATCATCGCGCATCTGCTCATAGCGTTCCTCACCACCGAAATGCTTCTTCATCCAGTAGATGGCCTTGTCGTGCTCTTCTGGCAGCACTCGCCATAACTCTTCAGAATTAGTTTTTAAATTAATCATAAATGTAAATTTATAAGTGTTATTTACCCTACACAAGACGAATCTACGCCCTGCGCACAATGATATTGGTTTCTTCTAATTGGGATTTATTAATTGTCCGCTATAAAAAAGAGACGGAGCGAATAGAACGCCCGCACTGAGGCAACCGCGAAGTTAGAACCTACAAAAGACGTTACTACTCAGCTCACGTCCCCAAACGGGACTGAGCAAGTAGCCTTCATCTTTTGTGTATTCCTATTCTTTAATATTCGCGGTATTTCAGTGCGGGATACAGAAGATTTCCAGGCTCAGTTCTATATCGAACAATTTTATTTTGTGTGCAAAGATACAAACTATCTCTGACACTCCCAAATATTTTTTTAAAATTATGGACTTAAAGCCTTGTAATAATATTGATTCATTTTAGTTATTATCGTTTATAATTTATTTCGCTCTGCAAATATACAAAAAAAGTGTCCAATCTAATTGGACACTCATATAAAAAGATCATATACTTTTGATTATTCTGGGAGATCGCGATCCTCAGCGGCCTTCAGCCCGTATTCTTCTTCCTCGAAGACAGGATAAGGCCTGCCAACGTATACTGGACCTGAACCTGTCTGGTACACAATCACATCATGCAGTTCCTCAACATAATTCTTGATGCTTACCATATTCACGCCAAAAGCTTTGTCAATACCCTCAAAGTTATCGTTGGTAATGATGGTCATAGGCGTGATGTCACCATTCTCGCAAACATAGCCAATAATCTGATTAATATATTCCTCCTGTAGAGAATTCAGCACATTATCACTCAAGAACTTTGAGAATCTCTCTTTAGCTATCTTCCTGTCCACGCCAATGATGGAACGGATAAACACAGCCACCTTGTCACCACATAGCATGAATCCCTTGTTGACATAAGCCTCATACTCCTCTTTCGAACCCAGTTCCTTCCAGCAGATTTCCTCCAGTTCCTTGATATCATCTATGGTCAACTGCTCCAGATTGAAGATCTTCTTTATCACCTCAAGGTCACGATGCTCATTCAGATAATCCAGAATCCTCGTGCGATAGTCAGAATACATCACAGGCTTATCCACATCATCCTTTCCTTCGTATGTATCAGACACATCTATTGGGAACCGACCATGAACACGATCATTCATAAGGATATAGACCAGTTCACGCAGTGCTTCTCTCACCGTTTCCAGTCTGTCGAGAGTAACGGAAGCCCAGAATTTAGGATTCGACACCTCCAGAAGCAATGGCATATTCGCCTGCACAGCAGGTATCGTGGCTTTATTCTGAAGAACATGGGCTATCCTCGTCACTTTATTCTTACTGTTCGTAGCTTTAACATCCGTATCCAGTTTGGAGAGTTCTATATTCAGCATCAGTGCATCAAAGCGCAGCTTTCCACTATTATCATCCTCTACCAACATCAGTGGCGCCAGTTTCTGTTTCATCTCCAGGGCATCCAACTCTGATATGTATTGCCAACGCTCCTTATTCTTCCATTTATCTACCACATCCCACACCTTGCGAACGTTGATCTGCTTCTCATTCAAGTCAAACACCTGTTCATACAACTGATCCTTCAGCTGCTGACAGAGCTCCTTGGTGAATTCCTCCTGCTGGTATTTCTGATGTTGCAGAATCACTGCAATGTCCGTCTTCAGTTCGAAGAGGCGTTGTGCAAGGGTTATTGTTGAGGCTGCTACCTTCCCCTTCTTGTTTTCCTTGAAATATTCAAAGTTCTCGCACCAGTCGAAGATATAAAACTCCTTCTTATCGCTGCCATCGTCGAAGATGCCCGGACAAAGACGTGTGCCTCGACCCACCATTTGCGTATACTTGATACTCGAATACACAGGCTTGAAGAACACGAGGTTCAGGATATCAGGCACATCCACACCTGTATCCAGCATATCTACAGACACTGCTATCTGTGGCAGCTTGTCACGTTTCTTGAATTTCAGAATCAGATCCTGAGCATAGTTCACGGAATAATCCACCAACTGGCAGAAGTCGGGATCAAAATTCGGATAGAGTTCATAGAACCGGTCTACAATCATCTTGGCGTGGTCGTGATCATAGGCAAAGATAATACTCTTGCCAATCTTATTACCACTCTGAATCTTCAGACCTTCGTTCATCAAGGACTGAACGACGATGTCCACCGTCTTTACATTATATATATATTTAAAGAGTTCTCCCTTCTCGATATCTCTGGGTGTCTTGGGCGTTTCCTCTCCTTTCTCCAACAGACGTTTCATCTGTTCAAACTCCCACACCTTATCCAGATCCTCTTTCTCCTCTTCCGTCAGAGAATCATACTTGATGCCCTCACGCATGCGTTGGGTGGTGCGCGATATAGGCACATAGTCCACCAGATGCCCTTCCTTCACAGCCTCAGCCATCGAATACTCGAAGTTGGGCTCTCCGTCCAAATGGAAGAGCTCGAATGTACTCTTATCCACTTCGTCACGAGGCGTAGCAGTCAGTCCAACCAAGAAACTGTCGAAATAGTCGAAGATAGCTGTATATTTGCCAAAGATGCTCCGATGCGCCTCATCAAGGATAATCAGGTCGAACCTGCCTACAGAGAATTCCTTGTCCTCAGCATCGATATAGTTGATCATCGTCTGATAGGTGCTGAACATCAGTCGGGCATTCTTCTCTTCATCTTTGGCACCAGTCAGGATACAGGTGGTATAATCGGGCAGAAGTTCTGTAAAGCTGTCATTAGCCTGTCGTACAAGGGCAGTTCTATCAGCAAGGAAGAGGATATTCTTCACCCATTTGTTTCTGAGCAGCACCTCACAGAGCGAGATAGCCACACGCGTCTTTCCCGTACCCGTTGCCATGACTATCAAGCCATGACGATGCATCTGGTTCAGATGGTCGCACACGCTACGAATGGCCATCTTCTGATAGTCACGATTCGTAATCTCCTCCCGAATGGCAAGGTCATACATCTTACCCCTGCCCCTTCTGGAAATCATCAGTTCCAGATCATCCAGCGTATGGAAGCCCATCACTTGGCGAGGGGGATAACCAAGTCCGTCGATAATCATCGTCCGGAATCCATTGGTATAATAGATCACTGGTCGCTGACCATATTTCTTTTCCAGACAGTCTGCATAGAGTTCTGCCTGATGCTTACCCTTCTCAGGCTCTACGCTCGTGCGTTTTGCCTCGACCACAGCCAGAGGTTTGCAGTCCTTGCCATAGAGCACATAGTCGCAATAACCTTCCTCCTTGGTATTGGGCATACCCTCCACATAGATCTCGATACCTGCCTTGCAGGCCATGGGCGCATTTTCAACATTCAGCACCTCCCACCCTGCTTCTGCCAGCAGCAAGTCGATAAACATCCTGCGCGTCTCTGCCTCCGAATAATCCTTAGGCATCGCAGCCTTCACAGGTGTCTTGATATTCTCCTCAGGTACCGACTCTACGAAAGACTTGCTTGCCTCGGGGACATTCGTGCTGGGCGCAACAAAAAGAGAAGGTCTCTTGGGTATCAGATCCTTATTAAATGGGGCCAGCGTTGCTAACACACCCAGACGCAGAAGGATGGCTCCAGTCAGGTTGTAGGTATTCAGCAACGTGTAATAGGCCTCCCTCTCCTTGATACCGCCCGTATGCACAGCCACGTTACCCACCTTACGGATATAGTGACAGGCCATCATCAGCTTGTCATCGTCTTCTATCAGTTCTGTAAAGGGCTTGCCAGTGGAGAGTGTATAGAGATTATCCCGCTCACCTATAGGCTCGTGCTTCAGCTTGTAGATGGCGCGCACCAACCACTCCAAGGCCTTGCGACAGTTCCATCCGCAACTGTCATAATCCGTCTGTTGCACCTCCTCTGCAGCACTACAGAACTGATACAGGTCTCGCAGCACTTCTATCTGCTTTAGGTAGTCGAAATTTCTCATTCAGTTGCAAATATACAAATAAATCGTCCAATGTATATGGACTTAACATTTTTTAATACGCAAAACCGCCACATGATTCTCACGAATGATGCAGCGGGAACAATCTTATTCACCAAAATACTAACCTATTGAACAAAATCTTTACTTAAGCCTTATCTTACCAAATGCGCTATAAACAAACCTTATGTCGTTAAGACACTCCTCGCATTTTAAGAGTCTCTCTTTATCCCCAGTCAGTTTTATTATCCCTGAGAGAGATGTAAGACAGTTTCTTGTCCTTGTCAGTTCTGTCCTATATCTCAATACTTCGGATATATTTGATAGATCTCTTGGCTTGTAGCCTTGGATATTGGCTGATTGTAATTGCATTGGATCATATTTCTCTATGAATGCAATAACTTTTTTAAGCCTATTCTCACACTCTTCAGCGACAGGTATACGCTCCTCATACAAATTATACATTATTTTGCCTACACGTAACCCCTCCCGACTTTTCAATTTGGCTATCGTATTTTCAAGAAATCTCACGATAGCTTCCAAGTCCATTTCCCGTTTTTTAAGATCTTCAAAAATCAACATTCTCTAGATATCAATTATCATTATGTATAGATTCTGTTCCATCTCATCTGCTACAGATTCCAACGATTCCAGATATTTTTTGGCATCTTCAATAGTTACCATCTTACAATGTCACTTAAAAAATAATCTATTCTGCTTAATACTAGCCTCATGGGCTCTTTCCCATGCAGACAGATCCGTCTGAAAGTTGAGACCTAGGGCCTCCAGAAAATCGTCGACTTCTGTGAGTTTCTTTCTCCCGAAAGAGGGTATTTCTAGCAGCTGTGGCCTGCTCATTTTTGCGAGGTGACCAATGGTCTTAATCCCTACATCAGCCAGCCTCTTCAACGTACCAACTGAGAGATCTGTATGTTCGAGACTTCTCTTCAGTAGATTGTAGGTCTCTTCATCATACCATTCTGGCACAGAGGCTCTTGGAGCAGGTGAAACACTTGTGGTATCATCAGTTTCCGGACCTTTCCTCCGTAGCGTTACTATCCATCCCATGGCTTCAATACGCTCTACGAGCTCGTTCAAAGTCATGTCATCATAACTGGCACTATCTTGCGCAGATTCAGGCTCAGTAGTTTCTTCCGCTTCCATAGGTCCGAACTGCTGAGCAAGCCTTTCCGTTTCTTCTTGTTTGATCTGGGCTAAGAGCTCGTTGCGCTGTCTGTATATGGCATGTATCTGATCTATTGCGCCATCGTTAAAATAATAATGCTCTATCTCGCCATTCTTTTCTTTGGCGATGATGGCTGCACTATCAAGAAAGTCTATTATATGTCCTTTGTAGGTGCGAAAGGATCTCGAATCATCTATCTCCTCAGCATATCGACGAAGCGTATCCACAGACACAATCCATGATAGTTGTCCCTTTTCTTTGACAAGGACTGGCATCGCCTCGTGATGAGTAATCTCTCCAGATTCGGATTTCGTCTTAAAGAAAGGAACACCAAAAGAGACCAATAATTGTCCCACTTGGATGTATAATATGTTGTTTACAATACAAACACTTAAACTATTCGACCTTGGTTCCTGCGGTACCTTAATCTTTGTCAGTGAAACGGCAGGAAGTTTGGCGAGTAGTTCTGCTGCCAGTATCTGTTTATCTGTTTTTATCTTAGCCATATTCAATTAAAATAATAATCCATTCTACTGTTAAATAACTCTTCTGATTCTTTCAGGCTCTGGCGAACCTTAGCCTTCATCTGCTCAATGGCCTCAATCTTCGCTGCAAATTCCTGCTGGAGAGCAAGAGGAGGAAATATTATATCAATATCCCTTAATGTCGTATTTGATATAACAGGCTGAGCTGCATGGTTGGCATATTGATGCAAATTCAAACAAGTTAGAAGGTATGTAACAAAAACTGGATTTTGTAACGATTTATCATAGAACAACTGAAAAGCATTATCTGTTAACCAGAATTGTCCACTCACATTTCTAACATTACCACAATATACTCCCACACGCCCTATTATAACAAAGTTGCCTTCTAAATTATATGCATTATGGTAGCCACTAATTCCATTTCCACCATAAACAGGATATGGTCCTTCTTCGAACTGCTTAGCAGATAAGCCGTCTCCACTTTTTAATTTGTATACCTTACCAAATTCTTGTAAATCCCAGCCTTTATCATTTGTCACTGGATCACCAAACATATCGTAGAATGTGGACTGGGCGAGTTTATCCAGTTCTTCTATTTGAGCCTTTTGCTTTTCAATAACAAAACTCAACAATTCTAATTCGGAGACAATCTGCTGCTGCGCCTCTATTGTTGGAACAGGCAGCTGATATTTCATAATATCATCCTTATTACCTCTAGGCATCTTAGCCCCTTTACAATGGAGAGTATCATATTCAAAAAACATATCTGATGCCAGAACCCAGTATAGATAATTCGGACAAAGATTCTTGGTGTCTTTTGGCCTAATAATTAATACATCTCCACTTGCCCCACCTTCACTGTCAGATAACCATATCTTTTTTAAATATGGACGAATATTACCTAGAAGAATATCACCTTTTAGGTATTGTATTGCATTTCCCTCTGACGGTATAAAATTAGCAAGAGTCTTCCCTCCTCTATCTTTTATCATATTATCTACTCCAACATAATTTGTCTCATCCATTAATTCTGACGAGACCCTTTGTGTGGGATAATATGCGACATCTCCCAATCTCTTATATGTCCAGTCCTCTTTCATCTACACAAGTTTTGCGCTCTTTTATTTCTTTTTATCCCAGAGCAGATCCAATTGCTTTACCACATCTTCTGACAACAGTTCGCCTGAGTGGCCTTGCGCCCATTCCACAGAGGGAATGGAGGATTCCAGCTGCTGGAGAGAGATGCGAGGTTTGGCGCCTGGTTTAGAGGGGCTGAAGCAGACCATATCAACATACATCCTGCGTTTTGAGGAGCCTGCCCAGTCGTCAGCGGGATAAGGATCAGTAATGAACATTCCTGTGAATACGATGCCAGCCTTGTCGTCGCCAACACGCATCATATAGAACAGATCTCCACGACGAGCCTCCTGCCAGTCGTAGATGCTCCAGTTAAGGCGGAACATATCATGGTTCATGTTAGCCACACATTCCTTATAGTCTTTCTCAGTGAAGGAACTGATCGAAGGGTTCCATCGCATCAGATAGGTTCGATGGTCTACGAGCAGAGGAACTATTTCGAACTGAACTTCCCAAATGCAGTTATCACCATTCTCATCTTCAACACTGGGCTTGCCTGGGCCTTGGAAACGGAAACGGGTTCCGGCCTCAGTATTTATATCAATGATCTTTGTCACACAGAAGTCTTTATCGTTTTCTGTTCTAAGGAGCAAAAATAGAAGTGAATCCTTGATGGCGTAAGGAAACTCACCATTATTATAATAGTAGCAGCTATGGAATGTATCTGGTAACTCGTCGACCACCAGCACCAGATGTCCGTCAACATTATGAAGTATCTCACGACAATTATCGTCGTTGATATCAAGGGATATATGGGTAATCTCCCCTGAACGTACTTTATCAAGCACTTCTTGCTCCACTATAAGCGAGAGAGCTCTGTCCGGTTGTTCTGATTTCTTTCCCATAAGCTTAATTAAAATAATAATCCATTCTACTGTTAAACAACTCTTCTGATTCCTTCAGGCTCTGGCGAACCTTAGCCTTCATCTGCTCAATAGCCTCGATCTTCGCTGCAAATTCTTGCTGGAGAGCGAGAGGAGGAAGAGGAACTTTTAATCCCCTCAGTGTTCCGAGTGCTACAAATTTCTGTGTCCCACCTTTATTTAACCCTTGTATATAACATATATATGACCCGTTATCTAATAAACCTTTTACATATATATTCAACACTTCATCTTTATCATTAAATTTTATCAATGCCACATTCTTTATACAGAAATTTATATCATTTCTCTTAACAATAATTGGTTTACCAATTGTCCCAATCATAGCCATAATAATATCTCCATCATCGACATATGATCTTTTGTTTATATTATCATAGTCCTCTTTACTTATGAAGTTGGCAGTCGAAAAATCAATAGAATCACCTTGAATATTTTTTGAAGTAATTAATACATAATCACTACTGAGAAGATAACTCGGACTATCGTGAGTTCCATCACGAACGTCGCAAATATCTCCTAACTTCCTTATTATCCAGCCTTTTTCATTGGAGACTGGATCACCAAACATATCGTAGAATGTGGATTGTTCTAGTTTATCCAGTTCCTCTATCTGAGCCTTTTTCTTCTCTATTACATCGCTTAGCAAATCTAATTCTGAAACTATCTGCTGCTGTTCTGTTATAGAAGGAATAGGTATTGAGGTATTCTTAATTATATTTTGGGAGATATTTGGTTGAGCTCCGCCTACAGCATCTTTTATGAAAATGGCCTTTTTTGCTCTCAAAGTATACATTAAAAAGCATGGATTTAGGATCTTGTTCGGGAGTATACCGCATATTGCCTGATTTGTCGTCATATCTCTTTTTAATACTCCCACCTGACCAACAGTTGCTCCATACATGGCTATCACAACGGTATCTACAGGAAACAATTTGGCAGACGAATTATTTAATCCGGATTCAGTTATATAAAGCTCAGAATTATAAATCATTCCCTGAGCTACTTCACCACTTCTCAGCCAAGGGATTGTACCACCTTCATAATACTCAATATGAGATCTAGAAGGTGTACCACCTGATGAAGTTTCACAGACTTCTCCTAACTTCTTATATTCCCAGCCTTCTTTCATGAATGCATTATGCGTTAAAGATCGTCCATGTTTTTATCTATATCGGAAACTGTATTGTCTAAATCCTCGTAATCAATATGAAGATATCTATCATCTATAAACGAATAAGATGGTTTAGATATGTACATATAAATGAACCCTAATACGCTTTCAAAATCATTGCCTAGAACTCTAATACTCAATGCTGGATAGCCATCTTGTTCAGTATCATTTGCTGTTCCTGTAATATACTTTTCCTTCAACATCGAAGAGAACCTAGAAAATTTCCTTTGGGCTACATCTTCGTCAGCATACTTGATAACAGCTTTTGCTCTATATACTATTTTTGTCTTTTCGTTGTAATAAACATATATATATGCATTTTCTCCAGAGAACAATCCTTTGAAGCATCTAACTCCAGCTTTTGAATTTGCACTGGCTGATTTATCATAACTGATACCTTTGGCAGTCAGTTTACTCTGAAAGGCTGTGATGGTGCCTGTTAAGGGAATACCCATAAATTTAAGATGCTCGTTCTGGGCATTTACTGACAAGGTTGTCAATAAGGCAAAAAGTAGATAGACTATTTTTTTCATAACTTCATGTATTTGGTTTTGAATTCATTCATCGCAGCGGTGATCTCGCTTTGAAGGGTTTCGATGCGGGAGAGGATCACCTCAGGGGCATCGTAGACCACACGTTCGCGCTCCACCTCTTTATATTTGTTGATGGCGAGGCTGTAGTCGTTGTCGCGGATCTCCTGCACAGGCACAAAGAAACTCTGGTCCTTGCGGGTGCGCTCTGCCTCTGCTTCGAGGTTGTGGAAACGCTCGATGATATCAGGGATATCGTTGTCAGAGATCTCGTTGCGCTTGTCGTCGAGGCTGAAGCCATCAGCCTTCATGTCGTAGAACCACACCTTATCCGTGCTCTGGCTATTGGTCTTGGTAAAGATAACAATGGCGGTACTCACACCAGCATAAGGTTTGAACACACCTGAGGGCATCGAGATAATGGCCTGCAGGTTCTGATGGTCAACCAGTTCCTTGCGCAGGGCTATATGGGCGGTGGAGGTTCCGAAGAGCACACCATCGGGGACAATGCTCGCACAACGACCTCCTAACTCCAGCATGCGGATAAATAGGCTCATGAAGAGCAACTCCGTCTTCTTGGTCTTGGTGAGTGCCAGGAGGGAATCGTTGACTACCTCATAGTCGAGAGTGCCCGAGAAAGGTGGATTGGCCATGATGAGACTGTAACAACTCTCGAGGGCATTCTGATTGGAGAGGCTGTCCTGCGCACGGACATCGGGATCATCGACGCCATTAAGCATCAGGTTCATAGAACCGATACGCAGCATCTTGGGGTCGGTATCGAAGCCACTGAACATCTTCGTACGGAAATGCTGCGCGTTCTGTTTGTTCAGGAGTTCCTGCTGAAAGTGCTCCTTCACATATTGGGCACTTGCCACATCGAAGCCAGCGGTGCCCATGGCGGGGTCGCAGATGCGATCGTCGATCTTGGGCTGCATCAGCTCGACCATCATACGGATGATATGACGTGGTGAGCGGAACTGACCATTGGTGCCTGAGGCAGCCATCTTACCCAGCACATATTCATAGACATCGCCCATGGTGTCGCGATCATTCATATCGAGGGCGTTGATGCCCTCCACCACTTTGACGAGGGTGCGGGGCTGCTGGATAAGGAACACAGCATCGTTCATAAAACGACTATAAGCAGAGGTCTTCGCATCGTTGAGGTTCTTGATGAAGGTGAAGACATCGAAACGTACGGTGTTGAACATCTGGTCGGGGGTGTAGTTGTGGAACTCACTCCAGCGCAGGCTCTTATAGGGTACATCCTTGCCTGTATCGGGGTTATGCCAAAGGCCCTTCTTGAACACTGCATCGGGCAGTTCCACATCGCCCATGCCCATCATGGCTGCCTTGGCCTCTTGTGAGAGCTGGGCATCGTCGACCATCTTCATAAAGAAGAGATAGGTCATCTGCTCCAACACGTCAATACTATTTGTGATACCGCCCGTCCAGAAACTCATCCAGATGGCGTCGACTTGATTCTTAATCTTTCCTGTAATCATATCTATAGTTTATATATCGCATGCAAAGATAATAAAAATATGTCCAAATGAGGTGGACTTATTCATAATTTTTTAAATTTTCTGCAATTCTGACCTTGATTTTGGCTTTTAACGACTCCGGGGCAAGCACTTTCGCATGTTCGCCCATACCAAGGATCTTATCCTCGAGCTCATAGTTGGGGATGACTTCAATCTGCACCACCCCACCCGTCTCGTCGCTGCTGATGATGCTCTGACTTCGATGGAGGGGCTTGGTTTCCACATATCCGAGTTGCTGGCTCGACACCCAGATCTTGATGATCTCTGGCTCTTGGTCGGACAAGGTCACGCCAATGACATTGTCGAAATAACTCTCGAAATCGATGTCGGTTTCTTCGTAGGGCACGCCAGCGTTTTTCATGCTTAGGATCCTGTCGAGGGGATAGATACTCACGCGCTCATAGCCTGGTGACTTGCCAAGGACGAACCAACGATTGTTGTATTCTTTGAGGAAATAAGGCGACAAAACAAACTCCTTTGAACTGGAGCGCTTGAAACTCTTGTAATCAATGCTGATGGTGGTCTTCTCATCGATAGCTGTGTATATTGGGGTGAAATATTCCACGCCTGTGTTATAGGCAGAATCTTCGAAAGACACGAAAGGACGGGGATTCTTGGGATCATGCAGTCCCATCTTGAATCTAAGGCGCAGTTCGTCAACCCAGTCGAATTGGGGCATTCCCCGGAAATGGCTGAGTACGTTGAGAGCCTCTTTCAGGCGACTCAGGTCTAAGTCACTCAGCTCCGACTTGAAGATAGAGAAGTTGCGATCCTTATAACGGTACAGAATGTTGCGTCCGTCCTTCTTCTTCTCTATCGTGATACGATATTTCTGTGAGATGGCCAGAAAATCGTTCATCAACGTCTGGCGCGAGGTAATGGGGTTCTCGCCATGTGCCATCAAGGCCTTGTTGCAGGCATCCTCTATCTGTTGACGGGTGTACCACCCGCGTCGCAGGTAGGTATCGATGACTTTTTCCCTCAGGGAGTAGTTTTTAGTATTCGCCATATTGTCAGAATTAGTTTTTGCAAAGATACAAATAAACGAGCAAATTACCAAATATTTTTTGAGTTTTTTAGAGCGTAACCCTGCCTTGGAACTGCTTAACAATATCAGATAGAGTTATTGTGTCCGCACACTTATCTAAATAACGTTAAATGATTTGGAGAAATGGAAAAGACCCATTATCTTTGCACCGTGTTTTTCATAGATTAACTGCGAATGTGCAGTTTATTAAAAAGGTTAACTTTCGGGAGTCGTGAGACTCCCTTTTTTATGCGTGTCGCATTGGGGCAGACTTTGTAACGCTAACCCTGAAATAGTCACGGGGACAGGATAGCCACGGGGACAGGTAGTTGAGGGGCGTCTCTTTATCACCCAGGTGCCTGTCCCTAAGACTATCAGGTCTGCATTGATGGAAATGGCCATGCAGGCTGTGCGAGAGAGTTTGAATGACTTCACACGCCTGAATGTTCCTGAACCTCTTAGGACAATCCTTTTGAATCCGTGCAGCAAAATACATGAGGCATATGATTTGACTAAAGAAGATGATATCGGTAGGTTTCTTAGCTGG
>JAEEGF010075438.1_pt1 | contig 16029 bp, 6 predicted proteins | sample 9134171 | NCBI WGS metagenome assembly JAEEGF01 (sample SAMN16246542, study PRJNA631951) | gut metagenome | biome: gut microbiome; feature: rumen; material: AP-attached | host: Bos | place: Iran: Karaj | collected 2018-10
GTCGGGCTCCTCGTCCAGTCGCTCGGCAGCCGCACAGAGCTTCTTCTTCAGCTCCAGGTTCTTCTTGAAGTCATATTCGCGGGCCTCGCTGTTCAGCTTCAGCAGGTCGTAGTACTGCTCCACATAGTGCTGGTAGTTGCGCCACAGCTCGTTGGCCTTCTCTGCCGGCACCAGCTTAATCTCCTTCCACTCCTGCTGCAGCTTCTTGAACTCCTGGAAGTTCTTGTTGGCATCCTCGGGCGTGGTCACCATGTTCTTGATCAGCTCGATGATCTCCAGCTTACGCTGCAGGTTCTCCTCCTTCTCTTTCTCCAGTTCGAGGAAGGCGTGAGCGCGCTTCTCCTTGATGAGCCCCATCTCGGCCTTGAAAGTCTCCTCGTCGGCATCGGGCACCACCTGATAGGTCTCAGGGTCGCCGCCGGCATCGAGATATTCCTTCATGGCAGCCTCGCGCTCAGCGAAGTGCAGTTTGTAGAACGTTGTCTTGAGCAGGTCCACTTCTTCCTTGGCGGGAGTCTCCTCCCCGTGTGCCAGTTCTTTCATGCGCTCAATCACTTCCTGCTTCGTCTTGTACACCTTCTTGGGTTCCTCGGCCACGGGTTCTTCCACGGTGGGAGCCTCAGCCACAGGTTCTTCCACGGCGGGAGTCTCCTCTTGGGCAGGTTTCTCGGCAGGGGTTACTTCTTGGGGTTCTGGCTCTGCGGCCACGGCCGGCTCTGCCACCGGCTCTTCATTGACAACGTTGTTCTCTACTTCGTTGTTCACTTCTTGTGCCTCTTGTGCGAGGACGTTCTCTTGAGAGTCCATCATTTTCTAATGATTAAAGTTCATACTACAGATACCTATTATTTGCCCACGACAACAGCGCGCCACAGGCAAAAGTAGGTTTTTTCCGTGCAAATGTAACGAAAATTCTTCAAACCAACAAAGATTTAATTATTTTTTTCATCATTTGTGATAATTTTCGACACACTGGGTTCGGTTGGAAGTGTGTTAAAACGCTGTCGCGTGTAGGCACATACTTTTATGATTGACGGAAATGACATCGATGGAAGCCCCCACGGTTTGACGTTTTTTTGCGCGAAAGTACGCGAAAATGCAAAAAAATCGGCTTTTTCTTCGCCATTTCAGAATTTTGCAGTACCTTTGCACCCGATATTGGGGTATGCGTCACTTCGCATACCTGATGATGAACCCTTAAAAACAATTCAATATGGACGACTATCCGGCGGAAAGACAGAGAGAGAGCTTCAGTAGATTGCTGAGGGAGCGGACCCCATAGCCTCGATGCCGCCGGGTTCATCCTTCGGCGTAGTAAAGTATCATTTCCCGTGGTAGAAAGGACAACTGCGAGAATCAAAAGAAGGATGAACACATGAGAACTTATTGGAACACAAACAAAGGACTGAGGGCCCTGACGGAATGGGAGCCCAACTGCTGGATCCAGGTGACCTGCCCCACGGAGGAGGATCGGCAGATGCTCGAGGAGCGATTTCAGATTCCCGACTATTTTATCAGCGACATCAGCGATACCGACGAGCGCGCACGCTATGAGTATGACGACGGCTGGATGCTCATCATCCTGCGTATCCCCTACGTAAAGGAGATACGCTCGAGGACTCCGTACACGACCATCCCGCTGGGTATTATCCACAAAAGGGACGTGACGATCACGGTGTGCTTCTACGAGACGGACATGATGCTGGACTTCGTCAGTTTCCAGCAACGGCGCGCAGAGGGGTTCACGGACTACGTGGACATGATTTTCAGACTGTTTCTCTCGAGTGCCGTGTGGTACCTGAAACGGCTGAAACAAATCTCGACCATCATTGACAAGGCAAAACGCAACCTGGACCACGACGTGAACAACGAGTCGCTCATCGGACTGTCGCGCCTGCAGGACTCGCTGACGTACTTCATCACATCCATTCGCGGCAACGAGAACCTGCTGGCGAAACTGAAGTTCAAACTGCAGGTGGACGAGTTGGACGCCGACCTCATTGAGGACGTGAACATCGAGATGAGCCAGGCACGGGAGACGACGAATATCTACTCGAACATTCTGGAGTCGACGATGGACACCTATTCCTCGATCATCAACAACAACATGAACCGCGTGATGCGTACGCTGACGAGCGTGACGATCATCATGATGTTCCCCACGCTGGTGGCTTCGCTCTTCGGCATGAACCTGATCAACGGCATGGAGGCCAACCCCTTCGGCTTCTGCGTGGCGCTGGTGGTGAGCATCGTGGCCAGCGTCGCCTCATGGGTCATCTTACGGCATAAGCGGCTGATGTGATTACAAATACGGGCGTCTTACCCTGACTCATGAGATGCGGATTTCAAAATCTGTATTAACCCTTCTGCTAACTATCATCACCTAACACCGAACCCTCAAAAATTGCCAAAATATTTGGGGGTTCGGCTGTTTATTTGTATTTTTGCAGGGAAAATTGAAGGTTATGAATAGGAAGAGATTCGTAATTTGGGCCTGTCTGCTTTGGGCAACGGCCTTGACGGCATTGGCCGACGACTGGACGAGGTATGTGGACCCGCGCATCGGCAGCGAGGGACTGGGGCGTGTGTTCATCGGACCGGCTGCTCCTTTCGGCATGGTGAGGCCGGGGCCAGACTGTACCTGCAAGCCGAACAGCGGATGGCTGCCCATGCCAGAGGTGGTGACGGGCTTCGCGCAGACTCATGTCAGCGGCACAGGAGGCGGACCGAAGTACGGGAATATCCTGATACAGCCATACATCGGAGAGTTGGAGGGCCGAAACCATGAGCAGCGACGTATCAGCGAGGAGATGGCTTGTGGCTACTATGCCACGACGTTTGAGAGCGGCATCCATACGGAGATAACCGCTGGGGAGCGCTGTTCGTTCTATCGGATTTCGTGGGGTGCGGGGAGTTCTCGAGGGTACGAGGGTGCCCCCCTCTGCCTAATGATCGACTGCGGTTTCTTCCTCGGCGAAAACCCCATCCCCAATGCCCGCGAGGCGCAGCAGTTTGTAGGCTCAGAGATTGAAATCGTCAGCGAGACGGAGGTGAGGGGTTTCAGCCGCATCCGTGGCGGATGGAACAACGGACGCGCCTATACGGTGTATTTCTGTCTGGTGAGCGACACTCCCTTCGAAGAGACCAAGACCTGGGAGGACGCCCAAAGCAAAACGGGGGCGTGGTTGAGGTTTGGTTTTCGAGGAGAGAGAAATGCCCTACAATCGCCCATTACATTGAAAATAGGCATCTCGTTCGTCAGCGCACTGCAGGCGAAACGGAACATCTGCGAAGGCTCGTTCGACGAACAGTTGGCACAGACACGACAGCAATGGAACGACCTGCTGGGACGCATCGTGATAGATGGCAATGAGGAGCAGAAACGTATGTTCTACACGGCGCTCTACCACACGATGCTCATGCCCTCGGACCGCACTGGGGAGAATCCGTTGTGGAATGAGGTTCGAGGAGAAACGCCTTACTATGATGACTTCTACGCGCTGTGGGATACCTATCGCACATCGCTGCCGCTGATCACGCTGATAGACCCTGACCGCGAGTGCGACATCGTGAAGTCGCTCATCGACATCGGCCTGCACGACGGCTACATGCCAGATGCGAGGAGCGGCAACAGCAACGGACGGACGCAGGGGGGCAGTCATGCGGAGGTGGTGGTGGCCGACGCCCTGGCGAAGGGGCTGCAGGGCATCGACTATGAGGCGGCACTGCAGCTGATGCTGAAGGATGCTGACGTGCCGCCTGGCGGCAACGAGGAGCAGGAGGGGCGCGGCGGACTGGTGGCGTACAACACGCTGGGCTACGTGCCCTATGGCATCGACCGCGCCGGCACACGGACAGTTGAATATGCCTTCGACGACTGGTGCATCGCGCAGGTGGCCAAGACATTGGGACACAACGACCTGTATGAGCGGTTCATGCGGCAGTCGGGCAACTGGAAGAACCTCTGGCGCGCAGACTACGAATGGGACGGCATCCGCGGGTTCATCATGCCTCGCAGCGAAGACGGACAATGGCTCGACAGTGTGCCGATGAGAGGGAATGAATATCGAGGGTACGGAGGAATGAGAAATCGAAGGTACGAGCATAAAGAAACCCTCGCACCCACGACAAATCCCCTATTCCTCTACACGCCCATCATCCGCGAAGGGCCGTGGTACGTGCCCTGGTGGGGGACCTTCTTCTACGAGGCCACCTCAGAGGAGTATTCGCTGAGTGTGCCACACGACGTGGAGGGACTCATCGAACTGTGCGGCGGCAAGGAGGCGTTTCGCCAGCGATTGGACACGTTCTTCGAGCGCGGCTACTACAACGTGGCCAACGAACCGTCGTTTCTCACGCCTTGCCTCTACCACTGGATAGAACGCCCCGACCTCTCGACGGAGCGGGTGAGGGAGATCGTCGACAGGCATTTCAACGACTCGCCCACAGGATTGCCTGGCAATGACGATAGCGGCGCCATGTCGTCGTGGCTCGTCTTCCACATGATGGGGTTCTACCCGCTGGCGGGCACCGACCGCTACCTGCTCCTGGCACCAATGGTGAGGGAGTACACGCTGGGCCAGCTGCATGTGGTGGCGAAGAACTTCTCTGAGAAGGGCGGAAGGGTGAAAAGCATCGTGCTTAACGGCCAGAAACTGGACCGCGACTGGATCAGCCACGAGGAACTGACAATGGGTGGAGAACTGGTGTTCAGCCTCACCCCCGACCCCTCTCCAAAGGAAGAGGGGCGTAGATACCATCTTCCGTCCCATGAAGGCAATCTCGCACCTACACACCCACGCACCCACGCTCCTTCGAAGAATGCCCTCGACCCCTCAATGAACATCTCCTACACCCTCCACCGCCAATACCGCACGTGGCCGCTTTCGTTCGCATGGGAGGGCGACACGCTCTGCGTGGGTTGCAAAGAGGCGTTTTATCATATTGCCCGCAAGGAAGTGGAGCAAGCCAACCGTTTCTGCTGGCAACAGCCTTTGGACGGCAAGACTTTCGAGGCCAACGGCACGTTTGCCTTCATCTCCCTGAAAGCATGGAACGAGCTGGAGGAGAACGGATCCTTTGTCTACGACGGCATCACCTGGAACCGCATAGACGAGACAGCCTCCCCTACTCCACCGACACACGACAGTGGTACGCAGCCGTTGATCCATGTACGTGCTGTCGACAATCCCACAGAGATGTGGATAGCCCATCCCAACGGGTCTGAAGCCCTCGGAACGGGACTGCCCCTGGTCGTTGAGATGCGCCACACCCCCTTCGCCGTGGAGTGGAGGATAGGCAGACAGAAATAAAGGCATGCCGCTACTGCAGCGGAACTGAAGATCCCATCGAGAAACGCAGAGTGCCGCCACAAAGGATGTCGTCGTGGGAGAGGTAGGGCTGCGTGAGGAGCTGTCCGTTGAGGGTTATCTTCTGGACATAGATATTCTTGTCTGACACACTGTCGGCCAGAATGGTGAAGGTGCGGCCGTTCTCGAGGTGGAGGGTAATACGCGGGAAGACGGGAGCCCCTATATAATAATAAGGTGTTGCAGGACAGACAGGGTAGAAGCCCATGCATGCAAAGAGAAGCCACGACGACATCTGACCGGCATCGTCGTTGCCAGAAAGGCCGCCTGGAGCATCGAGATATTCTGTGTCAATGATGTGGCGGACGTATTTCTGCGTTAGCCACGGCGCATCGGCCACATTGAACATCCACGCCACCTGATGGCAGGGTTCGTTGCCATGCCAATAGCGACCGCAGGTGAACATGGAGTCGAGTTTTGCCACAAACTGTTCCTTTCCTCCCATCACTTGCATCAGCCCTTCCGGGTTGTGCGGCACGTACCAGGTGTAATGGCAGGGTGCACCCTCCGTAATGTAGGGCTGTTTGAGGAAGGGTGAGGGGACAACGCCCCCAACGGTTCCCTTTTCAGTCCCAGAGAGGGCCACATTCGTTTTGAGGAAATTTGAGGCCCCATCGTGGGCTGTATGGGGGGCCATGCGACCGTTCGCATAGCCTGTTTCTATGTCGATGACATTGCGCCAGTTTTCAGAGCGGCGCATCAGTTCCGTGTAGTCTTTTTCCTTGCCCAGCGCTTTGGCCACCTGCGCCACACAGAAGTCGTCGTAGGCATATTCTAAGGTGCGCGACACCTGTTCCCGCTGGTGGAACGCCTCAGGGACGCTGTCTTCCAAGGGGATGTAGCCGTAGCGCAGATAGCTCTTCAGGGCGCGACGCCCCATGCCATTTTTGTATTCCTGATAGGTCTTCGGCGACTCGAAGGCGTTCTTGCGCATGGCCTCGTAGGCCGTCGTGATGTCGAACGAGCGGATGCCCTTCACCCAGGCATCGGCCAGGACGGAGGAGGCATGGTCGCCAATCATCGCCGCCGTGTAGCTGTTCCAACAGGGAAAGATGGGTAGCCAGCCGCCCTGCTCGTACATGCGCACAAGCGACTGCATCATCTGCCCAGCCAGCGAGGGAGTGAGTATGTTGATGAGCGGGTGCTGGGCGCGGTAGGTGTCCCAAAGGCTGAAGTCGCTGTATTGGGTGCAGCCTGGGGGAAGGGTGAAGATTTTGGGAGATACCATGATATGGCGACTTACAGAACCGGAGCCGGGGGCCTTGGCAGAAACTTGGGAGAGGGCTTGGGAAGCAGACTGAATGGCGGTTCCCTGGGCGAAGGCGGGATAGCGGCCATCAGCATCACTGATGGCATGGGGGAGGAACGAGGCGCGGTAGAGAGCGCCATAGAACTTATGAAGGAGAGCGGTGTCGGAGCTTTCCACATCAATGAGCGAGAGGCGCTTCTCCCAGATGCTCTCCAGCTGGCGACAGGTGCCGTCGAAGTCCCAATGAGGGATTTCCGCATCGAGATTGCAGAGGGCGCCTCTGACATCGGTGAACGAGGAACCCGCCTTGACCAACAGTGGCGCATCGGCTTGGATCTCGAAGCAGAGATAGGCGCCGATATGCTCTTTGCCAGCGATGGCGGTCTGGCCTGGATAAGTATTCTCACCATCGAAGACGCCATACTCCAAGGGCACTTGCCGGAACCTCAACGCATAGTGGCCAGCAAAGCCGGCACTCTCGCCCCATCCCTGATAGATGCGATGGACGGGGTTGGTGGCCGTGACGAGACGGTTCTCAATGTCGATGCACACACAGCCCTGCCCCTCATCGCTGTTAGGCTGGAGGATGAGGAAGAGTTTTCGGGGGGCGAGATTTGTTTTCGTGTTATCATGCCTCGAAAGCTGAGAATAGCGGAAGATGGCAGCGCGGCTGGTGGCCGTCATCTCGGCTTGCAGCTGTTCGTCGGGGAGGAAGACGCTATAATAATGAGGATGGGAAATCTCTTCTTCGTGGGAGAAACGCGTGGCGCGCTGCTCTGGCTGCGTGCGGAGCGTGCCACAGACAGCTGCCAAAGTGAACGAACCGTAGTCCTGCGTACACCCACCCACGAGCCAATGGCTGTTGCGGAAGCCCTGATACAGCGAGTCGTTATAGTAGAAAGGTGCCACGCACTTGAGCTCTGTGGCGCGCGTCTGCGGTGTCCAGAAGTTCATGCCAAAAGGCTCCAAGACAGCCGGGATGGTCTGCCCCCACTCCTCGCTGTGCTGGCCGAAGAGCCCCGCGGTCTGGGTGATGCTGGGGGCAGAGCCAGTGAAGGTGTTGATGCCATCAAGCATTTGTTCAACAAACGTTCTGTTCTCCTGTGCCATGCACAATACCGGCAGACAGACGACGCAACAGAAAAACGCACGAATGGAAATCATGATTTTCAAGGATTAGTTCGTTATGTCACCGCGATTGGGGATAAGCGGCTTTTCCCACACCACCTGCACACCATCGGAAAAGATATCAACGGCCTGATCGACATAGACGCCAAAGACCTTGTCGCGGATGAAACCTTCGTCGCGGCAGGGGCGACGGTCGTAGACACCTGAAGGGTAGTCGGTCTGCTTCTTCATGAACAGCCTTACGTTGTCGAAATAGACGTGGTTCACCTTGTCGGGCGTGTCGCCACCTACGAAACAACCATTCTCGCTCGTGGCTACGATATTGGAAAAGAAGATGCGGCTCACCTCGCCACAACGTCCCACCGTCTCGCCCTTGGGGAAGCGCCAGTTGGCATCCTTGTGGTTACCGTTGGCCCGCGGATAGCTGGTCACGTAAATGGGTTCGGCCTTGCCCCACCACACATCAGACCACAGTCGGCAGTCGAGCATGATGTTGGAAAACACCACATCGCTGACTGTCCCCTCGTCGCGATTCTGAATACCAATGCCGCGGTTGGAGTCGCGGATGATGCAGTTGTCTATCAGCACACGACTGATGGAGTCCATGTTTTCGCTACCAATCTTGATGGCACACGAGCGGCTCGCCATCACGCAGTTGGTCACCACGATATCCTTCGTGGGGCCATATTCCTCCCACTCGCGGCGGTTTTTCAGGCAGATGCAGTCGTCGCCCGAGGTGATGTGGCAGTTGGCGATGCGCACATGGCGCGAATGGTCTACATCGATGCCATCGCCATTGCGTATCTTCAGGTTGTTGAGCAACGAGATGCCATCGATGAGAGCCCCGTCGCAACCCACAAGATGGACCGTCCAATAGGCACCGTTGCAGATGGTGACATCACGGATGATGAGGTTTTTCACACCAATGAGCGTCAGCACATGCGGACGCGGGTCGAAGGTCGGGTCGGCCAAGGGCTTCAGCTCGTAGCTGTCGTCCAACTCTGCTCCCATGAAGGCCACGCCGTTGCCGTCGATGGTGCCCAAGCCTGTGATACTCAGGTTTTCCACATCCTTGCACCACAGCCACATCATACCCTCGCCGCGGTTCGCCTTGAAAGCACTCAACTGGTAGAGATGCTCATCGGGATGCGCCACCCAGCGGCTATTGACCTCCAGGTGGAGTTGCACGTTCGACTTCAGTTCCACAGGACCAGAGAGGAACACCTTGTTGGCAGGAAACAACACCTGTCCACCACCCTCTCGCGAGCAAGCGTCGATGGCCGTCTGAATGGCAGCGGCATCGTTGGTCTGCCCATCGCCTTTGGCACCGAAATCCACCACGTTGTACACACCTGCATGAGCTGCAATCGACATCACGGCGCCCACCAACCAAAGGAGCGCGAAGAGCAACTGCCGACGGTTTTCTTCTGTTTTCTTCATCATACTGCGATTCCTTGCTTTTGGTGCAAAGTTACGGAATTAACAGAGAATGAGCAAATCGAGCGGGAGGAATTAAGCAATTTTATGAGATGAGACAGAAGAACAGAAGGATATAAAAACAGAGTAACAGAAGGACATATAAAGACAGAATAACATAAGAACATATAAAGACAGAGTAACGGAAGGACATATAAAGACAGAATAACATAAGAACATATAAAGACAGAGTAACGGAAGAACATAAAGACTGAAGAACAGGAGGGCTATGTAGATGTTGTTGGCAACCTAAAAAATATAGTCCCTACCACCATCGTGATCTTCTTCTTGAAAACCTGCTGATTGCTCATAAGTAACTGATACACAGCAATATTAAAAAGGCGAAAACGGCAAAAGGAACAAACTGGAAACAGACAAATTGAAAACAAAAGAAAGAAAATGCCACTTAACAAATCTTCACATGGAAAGCTTGTGCAAACCGAGAGTAGAGCCAAGCTTGTTTGAGCTATACCGAGGTGCCGCCAAGTTTCGCTAAAAGCAAAACAACGGATATTTTCCGATTTTGTCATCTGGAGAGTGCAATACTTCGTAGAAAAAAAAGAGATTGGCAAATACGGAAAAAGTAAAGGTGAAGGTGGCATTTTGATGCAAAAATGAAACAAAAACGTCATCTTCACCTTATTTAATTAAAGAAATGACTATTTTTCGGCTGGAATTTAGTAACTTTGCGCCCATGCAATGTGCGCATGACGAAGAATCTGCGTTACATACGTCGGCAAATGACCCCAACAGCCAATAGGCTAACATAATCCTTCGCAGCGTTGCATAAAGGTTTGGTCGCCTGTCGAGACACTGCTTGGGGGTTCTTGCATTTATATCAGTGATGACTATACACGATTTAGTTGCCAAATATACAGAGGATAGGAATCATTACCTGACTGATCGATATAACGAGACCGAAGTTCGTAATGAATTCCTCGACCCGTTGTTCCATCTATTGGGTTGGGATATTACAAATGCGGCTGCTCGTCCAACACATGAACGTGAAGTGTTGGTGGAAGAGCCGCTTAAAGCAGGTGCGGGTGAACATACGAAAAAGCCCGACTATACTTTTCGACTGTATTCAGAGAGAAAATTCTTTGTTGAAGCAAAGAAACCACACGTTGATATAAGCACAGATTCAGCCCCTGCTCGTCAGTGCCGCAGATATGGTTATACAGCAAACCTGAAGATTTCTATTTTATCGAATTTTGAATGGTTGTATATCTATGACACATCACGTAAGATTGAGGAAACAGACGAGAACACCGTTGCCCTGATTCGCCGCTATCACTATACGGAATATGAAGAAAAGTTCTCAGAATTACAGCAATTTATCGGTCGGGATTCTGTGTATTCGGGTAAGTTCGACGAGATATGGAAAGATATTGAAGTGCGTTTGAAACAATGGTCAGTTGATAAACAGTTTTTGAAGCAGATAAACGGTTGGAGATTGATGCTCGGGAAAGAGATTTATAATGCTTATACATCGCAAAATAAGTCCTCAAACGAGAGTATCGATATGGAGCGCCTGAACGATGAAGTACAGAGCTACATTAACAAAATTCTGTTTCTTCGCGTCTGTGAAGACCGTAATATAGAGACGTATAAGGAATTACTACGCATAGCTGACAATGAAAGTTTTTCTGCCTTACTGGAAAAGTTCCGTCAGGCAGATGCAAAGTATAACTCAGGATTGTTCGACCAAGCCCTTTCTGAGCAGGTAGTCTGTAGCGTCAGTTCAGCATTCTGGACAATTATCAAACAACTCTATTATCCGGAAAGTCCCTATTCGTTCAGTGTATTCTCATCAGATATTTTGGGGCATATCTACGAAATTTTCATCGCCCAGAAACTTGACATTCTTGATGGAGAGTTACAGATTGTGATGAAACCTGACAATGTTGATCGTGATGTTGTGACCACACCGACCTTCATTATCCGTGAGATATTGCGCCAAACAGTGAGTGAATACTGTAAGAACAAAACGGCAGAAGAAATCTTCAAAATGAACTTTGCGGATATTGCATGCGGTTCAGGAGCTTTCTTGCTGGAGTTATTTCAGCTGCTTAATGACATCCTCATAGACTACTATCTAACCTATGATAAAACAAGACTCATCCAAGTTACAGAGAGCACTTACCGATTGAAGTTTGCTGAGAAGAAACACTTGCTAACCAGTTGCATCTATGGAGTGGATAAGGACTATAATGCCGTAGAAGCTTGCAAGTTTGGTTTGCTGCTGAAATTATTGGAGAACGAGGATGCTGATACTGTCAGTGATGTGCATCCCATCCTGCCCGACCTACACGACAATATATATTTTGGCAACAGTTTGTTATCGAGTAGCGATGTAGCCACAGAAGATGCTGAAGAAATCAATCCCTTTGATTTCCCTAAGAAATTTGATGTCATTGTAGGTAATCCTCCATATCAGAAATCAGAGGACATGAAGACCCTAACGCCCAAAGAACTTGCCTTATATAAGAATAAATATGAAAGTGCTTACAAACAGTTTGATAAATACATTGTATTTATTGAACGTGCATATTCGCTTCTGAATGAAGATGGAATGCTTGGTTATATCGTGCCGAGTAAGTTCATGAAGGTTGGTGCAGGACAGAAAATTCGCAAACAAATAGCAGAAAAGAAATGTCTGGAATCTGTGACATCATTTGGAGCTTGTCAGGTATTTTCTGATAAGTCGAACTATACCTGCTTGCTGATTCTTAAAAACTCAGTTCATGAGACTTACAGATACGATGAGGTTAAGAACTTGGAGAAGTGGCGATTAGTAGAAAAATCGACCATCAAACCAGACCAGAAACCCATCTGCAATTTGACCGATGCCACATGGGCATTACTGACAGATGAGATGGAGCCTGTTTATAAAAAGTTAGAAGAGCAGAGCAAGCCGCTTGTTGATATTCTTGGCGAAGACAACATATTCAATGGAATTCAGACGAGTGCAAATGGTGTTTATATCTTCCAACCTACAAAAGAAGATAATGGACTTTACACATTTATTAATGAAGGTCAAGAGTGGCAGGTAGAAAAGGCTGTCACAAAGCCCTACTTCCAAACGTCACGTGGTGATGATGGTCTGAGCACTTATCGAACGTTTAAACCCAATGCCCGCGTAATTTTCCCATATAAGAAAAAGAAGAATGGTCATTTGGATTATATTCCTCTGACAGAGATTGAAAAGAAATATCCCCACCTGTACGGTTACTTTGTTGCACATAAGGACATTCTGAATTCTCCGAAACGAGACATCAAGCCCATCCCTACGACACCAGACGAATGGCATAGGTATGGAAGACACCAAAGCCTTGATGCCTGCAATTTACCTCAGAAGATTATTGTAGGAGTGCTTTCAACAGGTGACAAATATGCAATTGATACTTATGGTACATTTATCTCATCAGGTGGCACAGCTGGATATTGTGTAGTGGCTTTGCCGGAGGATTCGCAATATTCCATCTACTATTTACAAGCTATACTCAACAGTAAGTACATGGAGTGGATTAGTTCGCTCTATGGTGAAATATTCCGTGGTGGTTTTATAGCCCGTGGCACAAAAGTATTGAAACAACTACCTGTCAGGACAATTGATTTCACAAATGCAGAAGAAGTAGCTACTCACAATGATATTGCAGATAGACAGAAGCATTTAATAAAATTGGGCGACAAGATAACAGCCAATTTGGGCAATCGTAGAAAGTTAACACCGCTCCAGCGTCAATTTGATGTGTTGAAAGAAGCTCAACAGGCTGCTATCCGTAATCTGTACGGGCTGACAGAAGATGAAGATAACAAAATCCCTGTAATCAAAGATATTTATGCAACTGATTAAAGACGCATCAGCAGAAAAATTGCGGGGAGCTTATTACACTCCACCTGCAATTGCCTCGTTTATTCTCCATTGGGGAATCAACGGTAGCAATGATTATGACATTCTGGAACCAAGTTGTGGTGATGGAGTGTTTTTGGAGTGTATGTCTAAAGATAGAATGCTTTTCCATAGTGTTTCGGCTATTGAATATGATAAGGATGAAGCAGAGAAAGCGCGTGCCATCAATCTACATGATGCGGAAGTAATCAATGATGACTTTCACCATTTCTGCTTATCTACAAGCCGCAGGTTTGATTTGGTTGTCGGTAATCCTCCTTTCATCCGCTATCAATATTACGATGAAGGCCAACAACGATTAGCCTCTGAAATATTCAGCAAGGTCGGACTGAAACGTTCCAAGTTGACGAATGCATGGGTTACATTCGTCGTAGGCTGTAGTCAGTTATTGAAAGAGCATGGGAAAATGGGATTCGTTATTCCATCAGAGCTACTCCAAGTTACCTATGCTCAGCAACTTCGTCAATTTCTATCCCATTATTTCAATAAGATAAACATCATCTCTTTTGAAAACCTGGTCTTTGAGGAAATTCAGCAAGAAGTTGTTCTTCTTCTTTGCGAAAAGACAGGTGGTGACGAACACCTGATAGAGCATATAGAAGTAAAAGATGCTACTGGACTGGAGGCTCTTGACCCTCACCAGCTGAACCTGCCTACCAAAACAATAGACTTCCACCAAGACAAGTGGACATACTATTTCCTTGATAAGGACGAGTTGGACTTTCTGAGTAAAGTTAAATCGAGCCAGATGTCCAAGATTTCCACTTACGCAAATGTTGAGGTTGGTATTACTACTGGTGCCAATGGTTACTTCACGGTACCACAGTCAGTTGTAGAAATGTATCAGTTACAAGCCTATGCACGTCCAATGGTCGGGAGAAGTGTCCAAGTAAATAGCCTTTGTTTCACAGAAAAAGACTGGAAAAAGAACCTGAGATTAGGCGCGAAGGCTAATCTTTTGGTATTTACACCTGATGCCAAGACAAATGGCAATGAAGGCACGAAAGCTTATATAGAAAATGGCGAACAGCAGGGAATAAATGAGGGATATAAAACGAGTATTCGAGATGATTGGTTTGTAATACCGTCAATTAAGCTTTCCGATGCTCTGTTCCTTCGTAGAAACAATATGTACCCCAAGTTCGTGCTAAACGAAGCAAGGGCATACACAACTGACACCATGCATCGCGTTTTCATCCATGAGGGCGTAAATCACAAAGCCTTTGTAGCCAGCTATTACAACTCGTTGTCGTTTGCCTTTGCCGAGATACTTGGCAGAAATTTTGGTGGTGGTGTATTGGAACTTATGCCAAGTGAGGTTGGCGGAATCTATCTGCCTTATCGGGAAGAGAACGAGATGATTTTTGAACAGCTTGACAAGATGCTCCGTGAAAAGACACCTGCTGACAAGGTGCTCGATTATACAGACGAAGTTCTGCTTCGTCAAGGAATGGGATTTTCGGAAAGAGAAGTGAAGATGTCTCGCTCCATTTGGCATAAGCTAATGGGACGACGACTAAGCCGAGAAACTCTGGAGAAGCCCAAAGAGGATAAAAAAACGAAGTCCGACAGTAGCATTCAACAACTTAACCTTTGGGGTCTTTTCGATCAATATGAATTTGAGCCTATTACTCAGAATAATATGGTGCGTGAGGACTATGTAGTTGAATATGAAACTGCGCCATACCACCTACAACTACCAATAGATATTTCAAAGAATCTCCTCATCTGCAACGTCAAGAAGGATAATTGGGAACAGTATCTTGATGGTTCGGCAAAGATATATTATACAGGAAAAAAGTTTCCGACTACTGTTGCGCTCAACAAGCTCTATTATTTTATGCCTTACCTATCAGGAAAGGGCATTCGTGATCTTTATTATATCAAGATTGCTCGCCTCGGATACCGTAAAGAGGGTCAGGATAATGAGGACAAGAATGACCTCCGTCTCGTATTTGAGATAGAACGTATCGGCCAATTATTCTCTAATTACAAAAAAGTAAAGCTTGAAATCTGGCGCACATTTACGGATACCAATATGGGGAAAATTATTCAAATGTGTGGTGACACCTATTCAACATCTTTTCAAGATTATCAACAAAACAGACAAACCCGCTGATTTTCAGCAGTATAGCCGAAGGTCAGCGGGTTTGTTGTTCCCAGAATGTTCCCTTGTAGAGGATGCTTTCGATTATCAACAAGTAGTTCTTTGCAGCAAAGCTACAAGGATGAGCAATACCTTACACCAAACAAAAAGCGGCTGACCTTCACAGGCCAGCCGCTTCAAAAAAACAGTCAAATAACAAAAAACATCAATTAAAAGCTTTCTTCCATCCCTTGATGCACGAGGAGCGGTAGTCCTGCATGTCGCAGCCGTTCTCCACGGCGGCCATTGCCAGGACGATGTCTTTCCATAGCCCCATCGCCATCGGATTCCAAGGCGGGGGCAGCGGGCTATCAGAATACCAAGGCTGAGGTGGTGATCGTGGGTATCACACCTGGCAATTCACAGCTGAAGGGTGAGCGTGAAGGACTTGACTTGCGGGAGATTAAGCGCAAGAATGCCTTCGCAGGGAATATGCGGCCAAATCTCATCAACATACTGGACTACATCGGCGTGAATAACGTGCTGGGCATTGAGTCGTGCCGCACGCTCTGGGAGGAGGACTTTGACAAGGTGGATATGACATCGCTGCTGAAGGAGGCTACCTACGAGCTGAAGAAGGACGGCAGCCGGATGATGTTCAAGGACGTGAAGAAAATTGCTAAGTCGGAGAAACTGACAGCCATGCTGGAAGAGGGATTCGTGAAGGACTGCAGCAGGTATGAGAACGATGTGTTATACGTGGCATGCGGTCCTGGCGTTTACGACGTGCTAAAGGGTCTGAAGGAGG
>JAEEGF011479817.1_pt1 | contig 16029 bp, 7 predicted proteins | sample 9134171 | NCBI WGS metagenome assembly JAEEGF01 (sample SAMN16246542, study PRJNA631951) | gut metagenome | biome: gut microbiome; feature: rumen; material: AP-attached | host: Bos | place: Iran: Karaj | collected 2018-10
AGCCTTATTTTTGTGCAATTTTAGTGCTTGAAATCTATGGTTTTTTGTAATAAAAATCTAAGTTCATGTAAACAGGTCGATTTAGGAAGTATCCTCCCTTAGACCTGCTTACATGTGTTTTTTACTTTTTTAGCCTGATAATGTTTAATGACCAGGGTTTTAGAGATATATCAAGACAATCCCCATTAATGCTAAGATCATATGTTCTTGGAAGTATTGTCTCAGGTACATTCACATTAGGAACATCCTCCTGACCTTTATCAGCTTCCAGTACTATCACCTGTGCTTTGTGATACTTACAGATACTGCCATCTTCACATTTGCCGCTTCCTCCATGATCGAATGCTATATGCACGTCCCTAACTGTATCCGCAGGATTGACAAGCTTTAGATAGATATTCTCTGCATCTTTAGTTGCTGATGCAAATATATCCTTGTTATAGCTTTCCAGCTTGTAGACAATATCTCCAAGGACAGTGCCCACGCCTTTACTGCCTGCTATCTCATATGAAGCCGTGATAGTTCTTCCATCATCGCCGCCATAATTGACTCTTACGACCACTTCGCATCCGGCTCCTACTATCTCCATATGACAAGCTCTAAGATTGCCTGCATATACACTTGATGAATAATCCCCAAGAGTATATCCCTCTATGCCATCCTTGTAGACTTTAAGTCCTGTACCATTGCCTGCATCTCCTACGCAGTACTTCATAAGACTCATTCTCGTAGGATCAAAGTCTCCGGGAGCTGCTACAAGACCGCATCCAACCTCTATTACAGCCATATCGTCAAGCTTAACTGCTCTTACATCTATGCTGTAATCACTTAGATCCTCAGTATTTAAGCCAGTCTCAGCATCTGTAAAGACGAGATATTTAGTATCAGTACTTCCATCAAGTACAAGACCTTCGGGATATTCTTTGTGATAATAAACAGTTCCATCTATATTAGAAGTAACATTTATATTCAAAAACTTTACTCTTCCATTAGAAGCTGATATACAGAAACCTCCATGGGGCTTTAGTTCTGACATGTTATTTCCTGATAGCTTTTTTTCATCAAGTTTTAAAAGCTCTGTTCCAAGATTGGTCATGAAGAGTTTTTGCACAAAATATGTTGGAGTTCTATATACTCTCGTCTTGTCAAACCAGATGCAATCAGGAGTCCATCTATAAGTACCATCATTTGATATCTGATTGAAAAGGGGAGCCGTTGATGCCATCCTCACAACATCACTGTTTCTCTCATATCCAACCATTGTAGCCGCTTCTGCTATGGCGCCCTTAAGGGTATTCTTATCAACAGATGCATACTCGCCTACAAAGACTTTGGGAGACTTTGCTTCATCTATAACCTTGTGCCCGTTTTCATCAAGTTTGTAGGCTCTTTGGTAATAGTTGTATCTGTCAACATTTTCAAGAAGGTACTCATTGGACCTGTAATAATGCTCATCGACGATGGTATCAAGGTAGTCGCCCTTATACTTGTACCAGTCAATCTTCTCTTCAAAAGACTTCTCACCATCTGTAAACATATATGAAGATACACCCTTATGCCTGCCGCACAAAAACTGCCATCCTATCTTGTAGGCATCATCATCAGCCTGTGCTCCTGCAGTAGATACTATTGTCATGGGATATCCAGGATAATACTCATCCAGATGTTCTTTTATCTTATGGTAAAATATTTCGAAGTTAGCAAAAAACTCATCGCCCCAGTTCTCATTACCAACGCCAAGATAGTGAAGGCCAAATGGCTGTTCATGGCCCATCTTTTTCCTAATATCTGCCCATTTATTGTTTTCAAAGTCAGTACTTATAGCAAAATCAATAAGATCTGTAAAATTAGCTATATACTTATCTCTAAGCTTGCCACCTGCAGGATTTACATAATCGCTTCTGGCCTGACACAAAACTCCGCAGGCCATAACAGGAAGAGGCTCAGCGCCTAAGTCTTCTGCCATCTGAAAATATTCCATATAGCCAAGTCCCATGGTCATGTTGTAACCCCAGACATTGACATTCTCTTTTCTTATGGCAATATCTCCAATAGAATCCTTCCAATCATAGACATTGTCCCAGGTGTATGAGCCCTCTGATATACAACCTCCCGGGAATCTTATAAATGAAGGATGCATATCTGCAAGGCTCTTCATGATATCCCGTCTTAAGCGGTAATTGGGATTGCCATTAAAGTTATCATGAGCACTTACTGAGTCAGGCTCCGCTGCAGCTCCCCATACATTCTCAGGGACAAGAGATACCATATCTACGCAGCAGCCCTTGCTGATCCTTAATACAAGCTGTCCCATGAATGTGTGGGGGGTTGATGCAAAGTCATCATCAGCAATACCTTTATATGATATTTGTATCTTTCTGGTATATTTATCCCAAGTTCCTCCTGCCGGGATATCTATAATTGCAGCCGTAGATACATCTCTTCCCTTATCATCCTGAAGTACCACTTCTATGGCTGCACTATTCTCAGACTTGGCATATATAGAGAACTGATATATGCCTTTATCTTCAAATGCCATCGCATGCTCATGATTCTCGCTGCAATAGCCTCTGTTGATAATAGCGGCATCTTCTAACGCCCTAATATAATGCGGATTATTATCATTGCTATATCCAAGGAAGCTGCTAACACCGCCTTTATCCAAAACTTCTACCTTATCAGTATCTCCAAACCAGTATTCAAGTGGTTTATAAGTTCTTCCACCTGACAGGCCATTCTCAGTACTTGATGCATTGTAGCTATTGAACGCAAAATTCTCGAAGCTTCTGTTCTGGACAAGTTCTGCATATATTCCACCATCTGCACTGTGATTGATATCTTCAAAGAACAGACCGAACAAGGTTCTGCTTATATCAAGCACCTTTTCATCTGTATGAACTACAAATTCATACGGAGCTGTACCTCTTGGAACAGCCACAGATCTAAAGCTTCTTGATATTCTCTCATCCCCTCTTGATAAAACAGCTGTAACATCAAGTCTTACAGGCTTATCTATAGACTTAAGATTTCCACAATCATCTATGATCCCTTGTGGCTTAATATCCCATCTTACTGATACCTTGTCCTGCATCAAAGATGGCTGGAGACTTATATGATCTGTTATCATATCTGCCGGTTTTTTCAAGAACTTATCTATTGCTATATCCAGAATCTTCTGGTCACTTAGCCTCTGGCACAGAAGATCTATAACCTCTTCCTGAGATAAGGACTTATTGTAGATCCTAAGATCAGATATGGCGCCTTCATAATATGGATCAACTTCAAATTGGGATCTTCCAATATAGTTATGATCAAGCCTTCCTTCTGAAAGCATATCCATAAAACTTCTAAACTTCTTATAATTGCCACTTGATGTCTGACTTATGATCCCGTCTGCCGCAAGCTCACCATTAACATATAGCCTTGGGCCAGCGCTTGAAGCTGTTCCGTTTTGTGTCGGAGTAATACTCATAACTACATGAGTCCACTCACCACTTGGTGCCTGTTTTCCTGCATCAGCAGGAAGATCAGAATCCGCATAGCATATGCCTCTAAGAGATCTGGTGAGGAACAGATACGGTCCCTTGTCGCTATGCCCGAAATCAAAAACTCTCTCCCATCCGGCAGCCTTGCCACTTGGTTTTATCCATGCTGATATCGATAGACCTGTCATATCATCGGCCTTAGATAGAAGATCTTGTGGAAGTTCTAAATATGACGAGCCCTTCCCTTCTCCTCCTTGGAATACTGCTCCCATAGATCCGCATACCTTGCTAATATACGGTACATTATCCCCGCACAGCTTTGCATGCTGACCATGTCCGGAAGCATCCTTGCCGGGATCATCTACATCGTCAAATGGATACCAGGCTATCAGATTGCTATATTCTTCTTTCATATGCTTATATATACCTTTGTCCATACTTTCTCCCATCAAGATCAGATTGTGTTGTCAAAAGAAAATACGGGTGCTCCGTCATCACCCCACTTTATAGGCATCAGCATAGCGTGGCGATTGGGATTGTACAAAGGATCTCCCGTTATTTCAGATTCTGTGCGGGCATGATATACCATGATATCATTGCCATCTTCATCTACTGTGAATGAGTTATGACCAGGGCCGTATATCCCCCTTGATGCATCAGACTTAAGGACAGGATATCTGGACTTATCCCAGGATCTTGGATCCAGAAGGTCACTATCTTCATCAGCTGTAAGCATACCTATGCAGTAGGCTGTTCCTGTCTCACTTGATGAAAATGTCAGGAACAATCGTCCATTTCTCTTGATAACAGCAGGTCCCTCATCAACCCAGAATCCCACTCTCTCCCAGTCATAATCAGGTGTTGTCAGAAGCACCTGAACAGTCTTAAGTGTGTATGGATTCTCAAGCTGTGCTATATACAGATTCGATATCTGCTTGCCAACTCCAACCTTCTCAGCCCAGACATAGTACCAGCTTCCTTTGTTCTCAAAAACAGTTCCATCAAGGGAAAATGCCTTAAATGAGAACTCATCATCCTTGGCAGCTTTTGGTATACCTTTCTCTACCCACTTGTCATTAATAGGATCCGGCCCCTGACATTCAAGAACATAGGGACGAAGATGCCATTTATCCTCAGCATCGCCTGCTCCAAAGTAGATGTACCACTTGCCCATGACATAATGAAGTTCAGGTGCCCAGATATGATCACCCATAGGTCCGCTCTCATGCTTAGTCCAAATAGTAACTTCATCGGCGTCTTTTAGACCTTGCAATGTTCTCGATCTTCGGAGTGCAATCCTGTCATATGTAGGAATTGAAGCTGTGAAATAGTACCAACCATCATCTCCCTTGATCACATAAGGATCTGCCCTTTGAAGTATCCAGGGTTCATTAAATTTAAGTTCTGTCTCTTTCATGCTCATGCTCCTTACTATTGCAATAGTTTTCGACTATTTTTGGGGTTGTGTTTTGTTAAATCTAATCTGTATTATTGATTGTTTTGAAAAAGAGATTAGTATTTTGTACTTCTTAAGTGTTTCTTCAATATTCGCTTGTGAAGCTCAGCGAATTGTGCTTTTGGTCTCAAAACTTTTGCATCGCATAAATTACTTTACCATTTTCTAAATTATATTTGCCCAAGCCGTTTTTGGCAAGCCAATTTTCATGAGTTTGCTCTAAAAATCACTCTATTTTTACATTTTTATCAATTATCACCAAATTACTTTAGCAAAAACTGTAACTATTTTATTCATGCATTTCAATTTAAAGCCAAAAAAGGCCAGCCATTTCACTATATAGTGAAACGCTGACCTTCTTTGCCGGCAAAGACAAAACTAAAAACCAAAGCTTACCACTTTTTTGGAGAGATACCAATCCGTCCAAGCGGTAAGCTTTATCTATTAAATATTATATTTAAAATTGGTAATAGCAATAATATCATTTTTTTCCGCGAGGCCTATATGTACCTCCGGAAGCTTCACGCCATCAAACGTTGATTTCTGCCGTGAGGCCAAGTTCTTCTTTGTTGGCATCAAGGATAGGTGTAACTACCTCTGCAAGGAACTTCTCAACCTGATGAGCGCTGCAACCCACGTACTTGGAAGGATCCATGGATTTCTGAAGATCCTCAAGTGACATATGGAATGCAGGATCGGCAGCGATAAGTTCAAGGAGATTATTGTCCTTACCTTCAACTTTGACATTCTTGCCGGCTTCCATAGAAAGCTCTCTGATCCTCTCATGAAGCTCCTGGCGGTCTCCGCCTGCCTTAACAGCATCCATCATGATATTCTCAGTAGCCATGAATGGAAGCTCAGACATAAGGCGCTTCTCAATAACCTTAGGATATACCACAAGGCCGTCTACAACGTTGAGACACAGATCCAGGATACCGTCTGTTGCAAGGAATCCTTCAGGAACTGAAAGTCTCTTATTGGCAGAATCGTCAAGTGTACGCTCGAACCACTGAGATACCTCTGTGATTGCAGGGTTAAGAGTATCTACCATGACATATCTTGCAAGAGAGCAGATACGCTCTGATCTCATAGGATTGCGCTTATAAGCCATAGCTGATGATCCGATCTGGCTCTTCTCAAAAGGCTCTTCTACTTCCTTAAGATGCTGAAGAAGTCTTATATCCTGTGCCATCTTAGTAGCAGACTCAGCGATACCTGCAAGGACGTTCACAACCTTGACATCGATCTTACGTGTATAGGTCTGACCTGAAACTGATACCCACTTATCAAAGCCCATCTTCTCAGCGATCATGGGATCAAGCTTATCAACTTTAGAAAGGTCTCCTTCAAAAAGTTCAAGGAAAGATGCCTGTGTACCTGTAGTACCTTTGCATCCAAGGAGTCTCATATTATCGAGAACATAATCAAGATCTTCAAGATCATATGTAAAGTCCTGAAGCCACAGACAAGCTCTCTTACCTACTGTAGTAGGCTGAGCAGGCTGGAAATGTGTGAATCCAAGTGTAGGAAGGCTCTTATATTCATCAGCGAACTTAGACAGTTCTGCAATCACATTAACAAGCTTCTTACGAACAAGCTTTAAGCCTTCTGTCATTATGATAATGTCAGTGTTGTCACCAACGTAGCATGATGTAGCGCCAAGGTGGATTATAGGTTTAGCCTTAGGGCACTGAACACCAAAAGCATATACATGGCTCATAACATCATGACGAACTTCTTTCTCACGAGCCTTGGCAACATCATAATTGATGTCATCCACATGCTCTTTCATCTCATCTATCTGTTCCTGAGTAATACCAAGTCCCAGTTCCTTCTCTGTTTCTGCAAGTGCGATCCAGAGCCTTCTCCAGGTTCTGAACTTCTTATCCTGTGAAAAAATATACTGCATCTGAGGGCTTGCATAACGCTCAGATAATGGACTTGAATAACGATCCGTACTCATAACATCCTCCTGACCTTTGCTATAGATATACAAACTGATTCTATTTGGCATATGCATCAGACTAGTGCACTTTCTTTGTCACATCCTAAATGCAATCGCCTTTACATTTATAGCAAATCTCAAAGAGATAATCAAGCATTTTTGAACAGTTGTTCAAATTTTATATTTTCTAAAGGCTTCCCACTTGTAAAATGTACACCGCCCATTTTCCTACAGTTCCACTCCCTGGAATCTTGCTACCTGGTCAAGGATTTCGCTAGCATAGCGCGGATAGGTACGCGCCAGATCTTCTATCTCTTTCCTGGCTCCGCCTATGACCATCTCTCTGTTATAGTCCATACGTTTTCTAAGGGACTGTCGTTGAACGATAAGATTATGGCGCACCTCCACTTCCTCATTATGATTAATGAGTGCTTCCGGCTGATGCAGCCATATCTCAGGAGTTCTTACCTGAGCATTACGAAGCGCACGAAGAAGTTCCCTCTGGTCATCCGCAAGCTGTCTTTCAGCTTCTTCAAACTGGATCCTTTGCGCTCTTTCTTCATGATAGCGCTCTATCATAGACTGAAGCTGACTGCTTGATTCAACTCCATATTTAAGATACATATAATCAAGAAGATTTAAATTATTTACATACCTGACTTTTACAGTATTCTGAAGCTGTATAAGACGAGCCTTGGCAGCTCTTACCGCTTTTCTTTCCTGCATGCAGGAACCATGTCTCATGTATAACCCGACGATAGACAACGCAGAAACAAGAATTACCAGCATATATGCAAGTGCAACATCAAGCCTCATTACCATCTGAAGGCTTACAAGCACGATAAGAACAATAACAAGTGCCACTACCGTAAATATAGAAAGATTTCTATTAGTAACAAGCGCTTTATCTGCTTCCTGCTTCCTCACATCATAAGCCTGACGCTCATTATCAAGCCTTATAAGATCTTTTCTTATCTTCCTGTGATAATCTTCAGAATCCTTCATCTTCTTGATAATATCAGTTTCCTGACCCTGAAGTTTTTCAACACTCTCGTACTCCTTGTCAGTCATCTTGCCCTGACGCCTTAAATACTGCTGACGCTGTTCTTCATTCTCATAGATCTTTCTGGCATACTCATTGATCGTACTGCGCTCATCTTTTGGAAGCTCATTTAAAAGCTCCATATCATGAAGATATCCGGTTACAGTCCTGTATTCATACTGAAGAGATTCTATCTGGCGGGTTCCCTCCTCCATCTGAGAAAGACAGTTTTGGACATAGCCCCTCCTTGAAGCGGCATCATCTATATTGACACCCTCTCTGGAATAAACTACCTTCTCCCAGTCTCCAACAGAATGCCTGTCACGGCGCATTCTCTCTCTTCCTGATTCTTCATCAGGATCTTTCTCTTCGTATTCGTATTCCTTAGAATCCTCTGAAAGCTCAAGTTCGTCATCATCTTTTTTTAAGCGAAATAAGTCCAACAATCCCATAGCTTCCCCATCCTTTCCAAAAGTAGAAAACTATAAAGAATCACTGATCCAAAGTCACAAGAAGTCATACTTTCAGCTACACATGTTCCTGTATTCTTCCTTCATACTATTAACGATCTCATTCATACCGTTTTTATAAGCAGTGTGATTACCTTCCGTTCTGTAAACAGAAAGAGTCGCAAGATGATGCTTATCATCTCCCGCATCATATATAAGCCCGGCATCGCTCATCTTCTTTTCAAGCTCCATAGAAAGAAGATATGCGTCTTTATTATCAGCCATATAATCGATATACTGCTTCTCTGTCATGCAGATCCTGACTGCATACATATATGACATCAGAGCACTCTTAGTATGAACAATGTCATATTCCTTTCTAAAGCACTCTGCCGCCTCCATGAAATAGAACTTCTTTGCAAAAATAACTCCCAGATTGTGATACACAATTGAAAGCTCCTGCAATGCGCCTTCCGGAAGATTATCTTCCAGATACCTGTACTCTTCTTCAGCACTTGAAAGCTTACCCTGATCAAGAAACATACGGGCCTTGTTAAGCTTCTTATCGTACTGATCCATATGAGAGCTTTGCTCAAGAAGATTTCTGACTTCACTGATCTCTTTTTCCGTGTTATAACCCACATATCCAAGAATTGTCATAACAATCTCAGAAAGACCCGCGCCACCACTTTTCAAATTTGAAAGCATATCTGAAAGCGGCTGAAGGTGAAGCCTGTCCCTTATCCATACGATAAGGTCATCATCAAAATCCTCATCCTCCAAAATGAAAGCATTCATCGTGATGATATAGCACAATTCCTCAATGGTATACAGTTCTGTATCAAAGTGCTTCATGTAATACGGTGTATCTGATCTTGCACCGACACACATTTTGACATTGCTCATAAAAACTCCATCAAACAATATTTTCTATCTCTATGTTTCTCTTGCACGAAACATCAAGGCTCCACGTAGTGCCACTTGATGGGAATATCTCTCCAAATCCCTGATCTTCAACATACACAGTAAGCACTTCTTCAGACTTCATCCTCAGATCGATCTTAAGCCTTGTTGTTCTCTCAGGGCGCTGCGGCATATCCTTAAGCTCCAAAAGTTCCTCATGCTGCGTCCCCTCAATTACCGAAGTCATGATAAGCTTAAGCCAGGGCTCTTTATCCAGGATCACACTTATTGATGCAGCCGCATCGTACCATGATATGCCTGCATCAAGGAGCGCATGATATACCTCCTTGCCCGACTTATCAACCACCATCCCAACATTGTAAAAAAGCTTGTCTTTTCTAAGGAACACATAATCTGAAGCAAAGTCGCTCGGACTTATCTTCTCTCTTGCAGCTATACTTGCACCTTTGGAAAAAAGATTATTCCCCAGAAATACCCTTCTGCCTGTACAAAGGAACTTAAGGCTTTTGTTCATCCACTGTGACCTGAATCCGTTACCAAGAAGATAAACTGAATTAACAACCATATTCTCCATCTGATGACGCAGAAGGAAAGAAAGCTGTTCATCCATCATATCGATCTTCTCCTGCGAAGCCGGAAGCTCCGGATCAGCAAGCGCCAGATCGTCATAATAAGAAGTATCAACACATGCCACTATAGGACTAAGCCCTCTGTTAAACCTAAGAAGATAGACATACATCCTGCCAAAATCATAGTTCAGAGCTATGGCACTCTGCCTCTTAAGATCATCCGGCTGATACAGCATATAGTAATAGAAACTTTCTTCATAGCTTTGGTAAAAGACGCTGCAGCCATCAAGGCCAAGCTTATCAACCACCATGGACAGAACTTCTATCATCTTGTCATCAAGGTCCCTTGCTGTAAAAACGATGGATTTTACAAGTTCCATCGACATTTCCATTGATAAAAGAGACAGACTTCTTTTTATAAAAAGAGCAAGAAGAGCCACAGGACTGTACTCAGCCCCATCCACCATGACAACAGCTCCGTTCCTAGCCTTTTCGACAAGACCGCTTATCTCGATATCTCCCTTTTCCTTGATCCTCGCAGAAGCTTCTTTGCCGTAGTACCAGTTAGAAGTCCCCTTTTCTTTGGAAAGAACAGTAGGGATATTATAAAGTTCTGCTCCCGCAAGGACAGACAGGGTCTGCGGCATATCGCAATCCGATGACAGATAGGAAATCTGGCAAAAGGAATCCGAGAGATCATATCCAAGTACATAGCTTTTAGATTTTTTGGTGTCAAATATCATACCGGCTTAAAAAACTCCTCCACAAGGAATTTATTCCTATAATAATCTGAAACGAGCTTGAACTGGGCTTTATCATCACTAAGAGCCTCAGACATCATCACATCATTGATAAGGCCATATATACCCTTTCTTGAACCTTCCGAGAAGCTTTCATCCGCGATCGAAAGGATACCGCTTTCTGTCAGCTTTTGAGGTTTAATGTGACCATTTTCATCAAGTCTTTGCTCTGGTTCTTCCGTAATATAGTACTGAAGCTGCTCGCCGTAGAACAGAATAAATGACGCATCATATATTCCGTCATACATCTCCTTAAGATCTCGAACCTGGTATTCGCCTGAATCCTCGCCACCTGCCTCTGTTATGAGCATATAATGAACTCTGCATCTGATATGAGGTCTTGTATGATATTCAAGGATCATCCTGTCTGCAAATGTGTGCATCACAGATGAAAGGCTAGTATAGTTCTTAAAGAACTCAAAATACAGATCCTTTGACATAAGCGTTTTCAAAAATGCCTTGCAGATCTCATTATTTCTGGAAACACCCGTCTCTTTTTGTTCTGTACCAAAGCTCTTTGCTGCAATTTCTCTATCCATAGGATCAGCATATGCAAAGAACTTAAGATAAGCCATCATGGCAACCAGCGGAAGCAAGGCTCCGTTTTTATAAAGTGTCTCTATACGGCTGTAGATATAAGGTTCCGTCACCTTATCCCTTACCATGTAATCATAGGAACACTGCGCAATATAAGCCATCTCCAGATCAAGATATGTTCCCGTTCTTACATAGTTCCTGTAAATGTCAACGTGATCTCCAAGATAAGAACCCGTATACAGCATCTGAACAAGGATTCTTTCAATAAGATCTCTGTTCTCCATGCCATAGGATTCGGAAGCCTTGAACAGATCTCTCATCTCCCTGATCGTGCCCTGAAAACTATTGCACAGGAAAAGAAGCGTAGGCTCATCATACTTACCTAAGTGGAATGCATACCACGCGATCTCGGTAAGTACTATATCTCCATAATCCTTCTGTGCATCAAAAGCTCTTCCGCACAGACGCATTATTATCTTAGGATCAATATTGTAGCAGCCATAGCGCCTCAGCCACTTAACAGCCTTATCATACATACCTGTAAGTACCATAAGCTCAAGCATCTCACCACGCTGCCTCTGTGTAAGCTTCTCGGGCTCGATGATATTAAGGTATTCTGATAACTGCCTCATAAAATCATTCTCATAATAAAATCTTATGAGATCAGATCTGATCTGGGCACGAACATCTTCTCTTATAACATCAGAATCTGCCAGATCTCTGTATCTTGAGACATTTTCAAGTGTTATGGTATATGCACTTCTACCAAGCTCGCACAAAAACTGATCAAGGTTCTCTGTACCGCTCTGAATATACGGAGTTGTAAGAGAAATAAGATCTCTTGGATTCATCAGCTTGGTAATACTATAAGGAGCAGAAGCCGCATGACGGTCACCATTGGCATCAGCAAGAAGTATGGTATATTCACTTCCGTATAAAGGAAGATTGCATACTTTGCCTACAACATCATAGTGCATCTGGCTTCTACACTTATCATATATAACGATGACTTCTTTTATATCAGGATCTTCAACAACAATCCTGCATGTATAAAGAAGTGAAAGGAACTTCTGCGCATTCTGGGCATCGATCATCTGCGCTGTGACCACATGCTCATAGAGCCAGCCAAGCGCAGGGCTTATATGCTTTTTCTAGATCTCAGCAACACGGAACTTTTCTATCTGGACCCTGTAGGATTCATAAAGTTCCGGATAGTCATCCATATGCTCGTATATATACCTGTAAAGAACAGCATTCTTAGTCCATGGAAGATTACTCTGATATGAAAAATACATCAGAACAACCCTTGGAATGTCATCAATAGCCTTTCCATCCTCATCTTCAGGAAGAGACATCATATAGTATTCGTATAGTCTTGTCAGACGAAGCTGCTTGGCGGCACCTTTTTTGTACCATGTATAGCTTTCCTTATCGCATCTTTCACCTTTCATAAGAAGAGAACAAAGAGAAAGAAGTGCCTCGTCACTTTCCTGACTTTCGTAGCTTGCTTTAAGTATCTTGTAAAGACGCTTATCGTAATTCCTTACATTGCCGGCAAGATATGTAACCTGCTCCATTACAGGGATTGTCAGTATTCCCTGATCTGCTGCAAACTCAAGCACAGATATAGTGAAATCATCTATTCGTAAAAAGAGCTCCGGCTTATTCTTAAGTATCGTAAACGCATCCATATATACGATCGGAGAATTGCATCCACGCTCATACTGACCCTGAAGAAGCAGCCACTTATTCTGCGGATTAAGTGAATACTCATCAGAAACATAGCCAAGTATCCATGCAATGCGCCAGTTATCAGGATGCCTTTTGAAAACCTCTTCAATCAGCTCTGTAGCCTTCTGGATATCAGACTCCTCTCTGCTGATAAGAGTCTGCAGATACAGATAATAACAGTAGGTCTGCTGACCATACTCTGTTCCAAGACGTGCAAGCCTGTCTATTTCAGGCATGATCTGTTCAAGAATATACTGTCCCTGTCCAAGTCTTCCTGCAGTGATCAAGAAATGAGCCCCATAAAGCTTAAACTCGATATCATCAGGATCTTCAGTGAACATACGGCTGATGAGCTTACCCGTATCAGCCATCCACTGCCTTGAAGATACTCTTCTTCCTCTGAACGCAAGATATGATCTTAACAGCTCATGTGTAAGACGCTTTTTCCTGATATAGCTTTTATGTTTTTCCTCATCATAATCAACAGTAGATACAGTAACAGGAATTTCGATATGTGTATACTCATTGTATATTTTTATACACCCATAGTTGTTTCCGCTGTGAAGGAGCTGAGGATCTATCCTAAAATGAAGATATGCCTTACTTCCAAGGAAATCATCATCAGTCAGATAGTTCTTTTCTCCGGAAAGATAATCTCCTTCAAAATCCACCTTAAGGTGAGCATATCCCCAGCCACCCTTGGTCAAGATTATGCTTCTGTCTATGATCTCCTTAGGTGCCTCTTCTTCAAAGCTCTTAACGTCACACTCTATAGTTACAGGGTGCTTCTTATTGATAGCCACAAGAAATTCGTCCATGTTGTGCTGAGACATATTTTCCTTGGCAAGTCCCCTGTAAAGGCTCTCATACTGGGCATCATTGCCCTTAAATATATAATGGAACTGATTAGAATAAAAAAGATGAAGCGCTTCATCCCATGATGATCTTGCGAGATTAGTAAAATGGAAAAGATTTCTAATATCTCCAAGACTGGAAGAAATTTTGGGCTGCTCAACTGTCACGCTAAAAGGAAGCATGTACTCCCCACGATTAGAGATGATCCTAAAATGCCCCTTAATAACATCTCCTCCGGAAAGGCCCTCACCACGGAACCGGTAAGACACTTCGCTTTTTTCTCCAGAAAAAGAATCTGTCAGAACTTCCATTCGGATCTCAGTAGAAGAAACTGTTCCCTCTGACATCTTCTCGGAAGGTCCTGAAATGGTGAAGGATCCTTCTATCTCTTCACCCTCTTGTATGTTAAGTTCGAGATGCGGAAAAGAAAATGAAAGCTCCCCTCTGTCATACTCGAACTGTCCTTTTAAAATCCGGTCAATACAATCTCTCAAGAATCCTGCCCCCGACTGCGCATTTAATATTATTATGATACCACAAAAATCCCCGAAATACACATCTGTACGTATTTCGGGGATAATTCATTTATTATATATTTTTAATCTTCTTTGCCTTCTGTAAGAAGTACCATGATATCGTTTGAACGATTGATGAACTTGGTCATGTCCTCACCGGAAAGCGGTGCATTCTGAATTCTTGCAAGGTCATAAAGCTGTTCGCAGATCATCTTGTTGTTCTTAGCATCTTCATGCTCCATAACATACTTAACAAGCGCATGATTAGCATTAAGTACAAGAGTCTGACCTTCCTTGGACATATCAGGCATGCCGCCCATTCCATTAAGCGCATACATCTTCATCATATCCTGCATACGACGGCTTTCTTCAGAAACTGTAAGGATTGCAGATACCTTCTTATCCTTGATCTTCTGGATCTTAACTGTAAGGGTATTGTTATCAACTGCCTTACGCATCTTGTCCTGAAGTTTAGTAGCTGCCTCCTCAAGCTCTTTTTCTGCCTTCTTGGAAGTCTTTGCTGTAAATGTATCTGTAAGATCAGCATCGATTCTCTGGAACTTGATATTCTCATTCTTCTGCTCGATTGACTGCATGAAAGGAGTATCAATGTTTGCATTAAGAATGAATGCTGTCATCTTATGAGCCTTGAACATGTTGATGTACTGGCTCTGCTGCTGTTCATCAGTTACGTAGTAGATAGTACGTGGCTCTTTGTTTTCAGCATCTTTGTCTGCATCTTCAGATTTCTTTTCCTCAGAAACAGTATTGCCATTTTCATCAACAACATCAACGTCTACCTTGTTGCCATTCTCATCTGCAGCTTCTTCCTTTGCAGCCTCTTCTTCAGCTTCCTTGTTGATCTGAAGAGCTTCAGGAAGAGTTAAGTACTTGCCATCAAGATCCTTGAAGAGGATGAAATCATTGATCTTCTCAGCAAACTTGGCATCCTTAAGATAACCATATTTAATGAAAGGAGCTATATCATCCCAATACTTATCGTAATTTTCTTTATCTGTCTTGCAAAGACCTGAAAGCTTGTCAGCAACCTTCTTAGAAATATAATCTGAGATCTTCTTAACGAATCCATCATTCTGAAGAGCTGATCTTGAAACGTTAAGAGGAAGATCAGGACAATCAATGACACCCTTAAGAAGCATCAGATAATCCGGAATTACTTCCTTGATGTTATCAGCGATAAATACCTGGTTGTTATAAAGCTTTATAACACCTTCAATGGATTCGAACTCCATGTTGATCTTAGGGAAGTAAAGAATACCCTTTAAGTTGAAAGGATAATCCATATTCAGGTGGATCCAGAACAAAGGCTCCTTGTAATCATTGAATGTCTTTCTATAGAACTCAAGATACTCGTCCTTAGTACAGTCGTTAGGAGTCTTGGTCCAAAGAGGATGTATGTCATTAAGAAGCTGTGGACGACGGCGGATCTTGAATTTCTTCTCTTCAGGCGCATTACCCTCATCCTTCTTATCCTCAGAAGCCTTAGCTTCTTCCTTAACTTCTTCGATAACAACATCGCTATCAAGCTTCTCTGACTCTTTAACGATCTCAGTACGATCTTCATCTACCTTTGAAAGATAGATCTCATAAGGCATGAATGAGCAGTACTTCTGGATTACTTCTCTAGCCTTATACTCGTTACAGAACTCAAGACAATCATCTGAAAGGTGGAGAGTTATTGTTGTTCCTACGCCTTCCTT